>ERZ1031746.52-NODE-52-length-56203-cov-15.906034_pt1 | contig 56203 bp, 52 predicted proteins | sample MGYA00518171_ERZ1031746 | MGnify/ENA primary metagenome ERZ1031746 (study PRJEB33719, sample SAMN04261238) | wastewater metagenome | biome: rural village; feature: human; material: feces | host: Homo sapiens | place: El Salvador | collected 2013-01-07 ...
GCATGGCCACCGGACCCATCGAAACACATCTCCACCGTTCCTTCAACTGGGAAAACGGCGCCCCCGGGCCCCGGGAGGGGCAGCGGGGGCGTTCGGCTAGCTGCGGGAACGGCCTATTCACTCAATGTGTTCGGCTGAGATCGGAAATCAACCAATTCGTGGGCGCTAGCCAAGCCAAAGCAACCAAAGCAATCGGCAAAACCGCAGCTAAAGCACCATTTATCGCTTGATCCACGAAGTCTCGGGGCGGCAAATGAGCCGAGCGTTGTTGTAAGCCATATCGAGTGTGAGGCAGGTGCGCGCGGCATAGAAGCCGTTCTCGCGCTGGATGGTCAGCGCCAGCTCGGGCTTGTCGACGGTCAGGCACAGCGGCAGCAGTAGCTGGATCCGGCCGTCGTAGAACTGTGCACCCGCCATCACGTACTCGACGCGTCCGAGCTCGAGCGCAGCCCGATCGCCTGCGGCGTCGGTCGTATAACAGTGTCCGATCGTCATGAGCGTGCCGTGCAGGCGCTTGACGGCCGCGGCCATGGCCTCGAGCGATCTGGCATCATCGAGCACCAGCGGCGCGAACGGATCTGCACCCCGCGGCGCGAACGCCATCATGAGTTCTCCAAGAGCCTAAGTGCGTTGGGCACGTCCGCAATAGTTGACCGAATGGCCTCGTCGATCAAGGCGATGCTGTCCAGATCGTCGGGTAAAGTGCGGGGTGCTTTCGGCGCGATAGGTTCGGTTGCGTCTACTGTACAGTTATCAAAAGTCATGCTTTCGGGAAAATTGCTGCAACAACTATCAGGGCATGTCGTTGCTTTTAACGTTTTCATCATGCCGTCCTTCTGCTGGCTGAATCCGAGCGTTTAACCCGGGGATTTCGACCATGCAACCTAAATTGACATTCTCGAGGCAATCAATCATCGCTGTCCAAGCGTCTAGATGCCAGGTCGAAAACCTTGCCCTTGTCCCTTGCACCTATTGCGATGATTTGAACTACTTCGACGTGCCCATCGCGGATGCGATAAATTACGCGAATGCCATCAGTACGAAACTTAAGTTCCCTACAACCTGCAAGAAGACCCGAAAGCGGCTTGCCAATTTCATCGGCCCGAAGTGTAAGACGCGCAATACCTTTGTCCACCATAGCGCGAACCGAGCCATCGAGTGACAGATACTCTTTCTCGGCAGTCTTGTCGTAAAACTCAACCTTAAACCTAGCCACGCTCACTCGAACAGCTCCTCGTCGGAAATGGGATCGGTCGCCTCGGCTTCTAGCATGGCCTCGAACCTCTCACGTCCCACGGTATCGGAGAACGGGATGCCCTTGCGATTCGAATCAGCGTCGCCCTGCGCGAGCCTTGCAGCGGCTATGGCGTGCAGGCGCTCCTCTCGGAGCTGTTCGAGTTCAACCGCCATCGCTTCGAACTCGTCGAAGCCGACGATAACAGTATCGATGCCATCGTTCCTGTCTGAGACAAATTGCGGCTCCCTTCGAGCGCGACGTCTCGCTTCGCCAAAATTTTTGCTTGCCTGCGTCGAAGTCAGCACCTGTTCGCGTCCGAAAACGAGTTTATTGTCTATCACGGCAACCATAGCAACCTCCTTTTCAATCTGTCTCTAATACGTATTATAGTCTCATTTAAATACGTACGTAAAGGAAAGTTAAACAGCAATAGTCTTACTATTGATTGTTTCGGATGAACAGGGTTTCGAATCGTACTCCAGAGTAACCGGTTGCCAGATGAGGTTTTCGATGGCGCAGTTTAGAGCATTTGCGAGCGCCAATGCCGAAGAGACCGAGGCACGGCGTAGGTCGAGTTGGTTCTGCTCGTAGAGCTGTATAGTGCGAGGTAAACCCCCGATTGGGTGGCGAGCTATTTTTGCGTTAGACCGGCTGGGCTTTCCCCTGGCTATTAACGCATCCCCATCGCGGATGGCCTTTAGGCTCTCAACGTTGAGTACATCGGGAGGATCAGGTAGCAGGATGGTATTCGCAAACTCATCGTCCCGCACATGTTGCTTCATAGATGCGCACCTCATCTTGCTCGATGCTTTTGCGGAAGGGCGGGCGCATGTGCTCTGGTGGGTTGGTGACGATATCAACCTTTCGCCCAAGTTCCTTTTCGAGCTCATGGGAGAGTTCGTAAAGCGTGCCGAACGTCATGGTGTTGCCACAGACTAGGCGCAAGTCAATATCGCTATCGGGCGTATGCTCGCCTCGGTCGAACGAGCCAAACAGATATGCCTCGCGGACGTCGTAGCGAGCCAGCACGCGGGAGACCGCAGTGGATATGTCGGAAGGCGAAATCATGGGCCCTTTGCCGTTCAACTGCAGAACGTCAGAGGGCCAGCGCCGAAACCGCCGGTCCGGCTTTTTGGCGTTCGGCGAGCTCGAAGATAAACGGGGCGTTTGACCTAACAAATTCAGTCAAGAAATTGAGGTTATCAGCAGTAAATCCTTCGACGTTGAACCATTTGACCGCAGACAAGAAGCATTCCGCATGGTCAAAGCCAAAGTCAACCGGGCGCTCGACGGCTACGTGAACAGTTCCGTATTCTCCTGTCTCTGAGTGGGCAAACTGGGTGCCATCATCAAGCTGAACGTAACTCCAAAACATGACTGCCTCCTTAATTGAAATCCGAGTATAAAGAGCAGACTAGATGTAACGCGGCATGAATTGAATTAATCCTATAAGACACGAACTCTGACAGCTGGCCCTATCCGTTGCCCTATTCAAAGAAAGTGAGGGTATTGGCGTAAGCCAATACCCTCACTCAGGGGCAATTAATTGTACCTTAGGTCAGGTCTCGCACGACGTGAGCCGCCCTACTTACTGAAATGCAAGAACCACTGCCACGGCAATGCAGGCAATACCCAATAAGAGAGGCAGCCACGCCTTCTTCTTTTTGTCCTTAACAAGAAAAGCCTCGATTGCAGACGCAAGGACCAGAAATCCGCCGATAATTAGCAGGTCAAGCGCAACGAAACGGACGGTCGAAATATCGGAAGAGATCCCTCCGGCATTAACGTTCACGAGCGTAAAGATCGCGGCGAAGACGGCAAAGAGTGCCAGCACATTACCGTAAATACGAGATTCGATATTGGCAACTTCTTCCTTTTTGTCTTCAACCTTTTTGAGCTCTCCGGCATAGACGTCGGAATAGTCGGCGAGCCCATTAAAGTTAAGCTCATCGGAAAAGGCTCCATGGTAAGGATGGGCAACCGTGCCTTCGACGTGCTGGAATGCGACCTGCGCGATGCCCTTAGACTTATCGAGGGTAATGGTGCTGCCGCTTACGTTTGTAACACGATAGAACAGCCTAGTTCCATGGCCAGGGAAATAGAGCGGTGCATCCAAAGAAAGCCCTTGGCGAATGCGCGAATTGCGCAGAAGTACGCTAGCGGTCAGATTGTTGGGTAGCGCGACACATTCAACGCAAGAGACAAAAGTCGAGTCTCCGGGGCCAAGCTCGACCTCGAACTGCTTGCTTTCATTAATGTAGAATCCGTCGGTGCGCAAGTCATACGTAACCTGGCCGATGTTCGAAGCATCGGCATTGAGCAGCACCTTGTTGTCGATAAGCTCTTGAATCTTAGTATCGCTCAAGTACATATGAACCACTTCCTTAGGACAACGAGTATAGCACTGAGGTATTGCACTGGCGGCTGTCCCCAAAGGGGACACAGGTGAAGTAAGTTCAACTTCTCTACTCGGCACGCACCCTTAAATAAACTCTCCAGTCTCAAGATCGACAAAGTCCGCGAGCTTTATCTTTCCGGAGAAGCCGCTACCCTTGTACTTTCCTGCATAGGTCTCAGAGTCAAACTTGAACGAAATGTTATATAGCTTTCCGGTCTTTGTCTTCCTGATCAACCCGTTTTCCAACATGTAGCTCAGTACCCTCTTATGGCTTTCTTTATCGTTGCCGTTTAAGTAAAAGCAACATACACCTTGTTTCGAGCCTGCCACGATGAGCGCTTCGGGATTGGAGTATTTGGCTTCTACGACGACGCCATCAAGAACTGCGGTTCCGACAATGTCGTCCATAAGGGCGGTTTTGAATGGAGAGAAGAAGAACATCCATTTGCCGCATTGGACGGGATCTATGTCGTGGATTCGTTCCTTGTTGATAAACCAGATCCATGAGAACGATTTGACCCTGGCAATCGAGCCGGATTCGTTAAGAAGCGTTTCTTCGACGGGCGGCGTTAATTCCTCGTTGTCGCCTGTGTTGTTTGAGCTTGCCATTTCATTTATCCTTACATTCGCCCTTAATAAAGCCCCTCATCAGCAGTCTCGAGTGCTTGTATCGCTGCACGTTTGAGCTCATTGAGATTTTCATAGCCGCTACCCGACAGCGGGACTATGCGCACGTTGAATGAGTCGCCGTATTTATAGTCGGCATACACATCGCAATTGCCCCTACCGAGAAACTATATGGCTGCCCGATCAATTGCCATTGCGCTTTGGCCTACGTAGTACAGATCTTTGGTTGCATTATGGACAATGAAGATGCCAGTAATTTCGCCTTGCTGTGTCAGGGCCTTTCGCTGAGCCATAAACTCATCGGCGCTCGCGGCGATTTGAGGATCATCTTCTAGGAGCGATTGGCGTAGTTGAAGAAGCGCTTCTTGCTGCTTCGAAGCGATCAAGATAATTAGGAGACCATTCAACAACAAGAACAAGCCGAAGAAAATCAACGGAAAAGACGGCACGCGATTTACTCCAACGCTGAGTAGCCAGGATGCAAACGGGCCCCCAAGGGCAAATATAAGCCCGCTAATGCAAATGACTTTTCCGGCCTGAATTTGCCTTCTCGGAGGAGCCGAAGCGACGGTTTTAATTTGATAGTAGTTGCTCATGGTTGATCTCCAGCGATGCAGATGATTGGGTCCAAATGAAGCTTTATAAACGGCAGTATTTGGATTGTAATTATCTTATCGCTCGGGCGGATGGGATGTAAGGCTCAAACGGAGGCAACAGGTTGTGAAGCTATCAAGCACAACTAGAAAGTGCCGTTGCAGTGATAGCTGATACGACACCAATCTCTAAGAAATTGATTCAGTAGAAGGCAAAAGACTTCTGCAATAGCTGGATTCACCCCTCCCCCGGTCTCGCTTAAACCGGGCCTTAGCAGTGATATGCGGCGGCCAGAAGCGCTGTTCCAAGAAGGAAAAGCGTTAAGGAAGCGGCTATCCAGTTGTTGTCGGCGGTCTTGGGGAGCGTCGCCGCAGTCGCAGTGGCAGCTCTAAGCTTGGAGGACGCGGGCAGCGTAGTCTTGGTCACCGTAGTCTTGATCGTTATGTTTGTCTTGGGCGACGTAGCCGTTAAGCTCCAGGTGGTCGGCATCGGTCCAGACCCAGCCGAGGCCCGACACACTGCGAGCCGGACCCCGGCTGTCAATCAGGAAATAGAAGGGACACTTTGTGGCCTTCACATAGCGTCCCTTCCTCAAATTATCGTGTGAGTATGATTTGAGCATGCAGCGGAGCCTGAAACCACTATGCACCAACTTGGCTACAAATTATAATTCTGCAACGTAGAATACTTGATAAGCGACTGATAACGCGGATGCCCCGATTGAACAGCCCGCTTGTAAAGCTTGATATATTTTTCAAATCCCTTTTGAACTGCGAACTCATTTCCGCGAAGAGCCTGATATTCGTTCTGGCGCAAGTGTGGACGCACCTGTTGATCTATATATTCTGGCCTGTCTACAACAACGGCTTTCGAATAATCAATCCCGCATTTATTATTGGCATCGGTAAAGAATGATCGCGTGCTGAATGTTGGTGTAAGGGGCCGCTTCCCTGGCTGTAGAAAGCAGGAAGCGGTTATCGCCTAGAATTCTAATTGCTGAAGTTAGGATTCGTGGAAAGGCAATAACCGCATATGGACAAGATACACGAGATTGCGGGCGACGGGGCCCAGATGCCCAGATTCGACGACGGCATGGTGAACATGGCCGAGCTCATAAGGGTGATGGCCGAGTCGCTCGTCAATGAGATCATGGACGCCCAGGCCGACGAGGCATGCGAGGCCGGCAACCGGAGGAACGGCTACCGCGAGCGCAGGCTCACCACCAGTGTCGGCACCATCAACCTCAGGATCCCGAAGCTGCGCGCGGGGAGCTACTTCCCCGAGGACCTGATCGAGCGCTACTCGCGCGCGGACCGCGCGGTTGTCGCCGCGGTCTCCGAGATGGTGACCAACGGCGTGTCCACCAGGAAGGTGAAGCGCGTGGCGCAGTCCATGGGCATAGACCGCATGAGCGCCAGCCAGGTGTCGAGGATGTGCTCCTCGCTCGACGACGCTGTCGCCGACATGCAGCAGCGCGACCTCTCCGACGTCAAGTACCCCTACATCTGGCTCGACGCCACCTACATCAAGTGCAGGGACGACGGCCGCGTCCAGTCCACCGCGCTCGTCACCGCCATCGGCGCGGGTTCGGGCGGCTACAGGCGCCTGCTCGGGCTCGACGCCATCGACACCGAGTCCTACGACGGCTGGAAATCGTTCCTCCTGTCGCTGCGGGCGCGCGGTGTCGACGGGGTCATATGCGTCACCAGCGACGCCCACGAGGGCCTGAAGCGCGCAATCCAGGAGGTGTTCCCGGGCGCCGCGTGGCAGAGATGCATCGTGCACCTGATGCGCAATGCCGCAGGCAACGCGCCGACCAGGCAGAAGAGGGGCGCCGTGCTCGGCATCCTGAAGGCCGTCTTCGCCGAGCGCGACCCCGAGCTAGGCGCGAGCTGTACCAGCTGGCCACAGAGCAGATCGAGGGATTCTGTCCCAAGGCCGCTAAGGTGCTCGAGGAGGCGGAGGCCGACGCGCTGGCCTACCTCGACTTCCCCTACGAGCACCACGTCAGGCTGCGCACCAATAACGTGCAGGAGCGCGCCAATCGTGAGCTCAAGCGCCGCAGCCGCGTCGTGCAGGTGTTCCCGAGCAGGAAGTCGCTCATCAGGATGATGGGAGCGGTGTTCTCCGAGATGGACGAGGACTGGGCGGGGCGCCGCTGGTTCAACGACGACTCCATCGGCAGGGCCGTGGAAGGCGCCAGGGTCAACGCTCCCGCGCCCGCCTACGAGGGCACCGCCGCAGAGCACGCGGCCAGGATCATCGCGCTCGTCGTGGCCGACAACCCGATTCCCGGCAGGAAGGCGGCGTGACATGAGCTAGAATGACGGCATTCTAGGCGATTCTCGGTTCTCGAGGGCAGTCTGCGGCTACCCTCGAGAACCGAGCTCTACACCAACATTCGGGACACTACCCGTCAGCTCTCCCCTATTCCCTCTTAAACAGATCCCTCGTGTACACCTTGTCCGCCACGTCCGTGAGCTCGTCGCTCCAGCGGTTGGCGACGATCACGTCGCAGCCGGCCTTGAAGGCCTCCAGGTCGTGGGTCACCTCGGAGCCGAAGAACTCCGGCGCGTCCAGCGTGGGCTCGTAGACCACCACGGGCACGCCCTTGGCCTTCACGCGCTTCATGACGCCCTGGATGGAGCTCGCAATCCTAGCCTTGTCCTCCTGCTCGGCCTCGAGCTTGCAGATCTTGTTGTCCACCGTCTCGGGCTTCCAGCGCGAGCGTTCGGGCCACGCGGCGAGCTTCGCCTGCCTCTGGGTTCTGCTCGCAACGCGCTCGTGGCAGTATGTCTCGTGACGCGGGTTCGCCAGCGGCTCGTCGGCGTCCAAGCGTCACCTCCAATCAATCGCGCCCCGCCGCGAAAAGCGGGGAGCCGCCCCGGAGGGCGGCCCTGATTAGTCGTAGGTGTTTCCGCTTCCTGCTAGTTGTAAGCTGGCATAGGGATGAAGAATCTCGCGAAGACCGCGGCGGCGAGGAAGACGAGGGCGATGAAGTTTGCGATCTTCACGATCTTGGCCAGGTCAGGGCATTCAACTCTGGTCACCTTTCCCAGGAACGAGAGCAGGATCGCTATCGTGTCGAATAGGAATACTCCTATCACTGTCGCCATCGCGCATAGCCTGTAGATGCTCGCCCTGTCGATGCTCTGCAGGATGGATGAGGAGAAGGTCAGGCCCGCGACGAAGGCGACGACGATGCCGGTGAACACGCCGAGGACGGACACGTTTTCACGCTGCGCCTCTCTCTTTTCCTCCTCAATTCGCTTCAGCGAGTCATCTTCCAGACGTTTGATTTCGCTTTCCGTCTTTTCCTGCTGCTCTTTGATTTGCTCGTCGAGTTGCGTGCTCCTTTCCTCGAAGGAGCACATCATCTTCATCTGCTCCGTGTAGTGGAGTAGGCGCGTCTTCTCAAGCTCGATGTGGTCGCACAGCTTACGTACACCATCGGCCTGCTCCGAGCGGGGTCGGTCTTCCAGCATGCTTGTCAGGACCTTGCCCATGTTGTCGGCCAAGCGGCTTACGGGGTATGGGACGTTCGTCGGGTCGAGCTCGCAATCCTTGTAGTCAAACACGACGTTGCAGACGTCCGAGTATCTATGGCGGAACTTCACCTGCCCGCCGTACAGCTTTTCGAAGAAGGCCTTGACGTCGGCGATGTTTTCATCCGAGAGGGAGAGGCCTGGGTCGTCGGACGCTAAGGTTTCCAGAAGTTTGGTCAGCGCATCCCTTTTCTGTGTCTCATCGGAGTCCGCCTCGACGTCGGGAACAATGAGCATCGATTTCTCAAGATAGTCGCCGTTTGCGGCTTGGAGAACGCTCGTCAGAATCTCAAGGGCTCTTTTCATGCCGGCGGGCACTTCTTGATTCTCAGCCATTCTGGTCCGCCTTTGCGGCCGCGACGATGAGACCGTTTGGGATGATTCCCTTGTCTTGTCCGCGCCTATTGTAGACCTCATCCCACGGGGACCCCTTCGCATGGGAGACCCGTACGAGGTTCCAGGGAGAAAGTCCTCGCAGTTTTTCGATGATGGTGTTGATGAAATCTTCCTGCTCGTCGTTCTCGAAGCGGACTGCGTCAGGGAAAATCATCTTTATGGGCGAACCGCCGAACTCGGAGAACTTGACGTATACGTCGCGGATGACCGGGCCGTACTGCCATGCCTCGAACGTGTCGTCGAACAGGGGCGAGTCGTACCCCTTGATGAAAGTTAGTTGCAAGAAGTACAGCATCTTCTGTAGCTGTAGGTTGCTGACCGGCTTGTTGTCTTTATAGCATTTGTCAACTACGTATTTGGCGATTCCCATGGCGGTGTAGCTTGCGGTCGTGTTCATAATCTCCTCCTTTTGCCCATCATACCAGTGATGTGCTTCCCATCTGCGCGTATCGCGATAAAAGCATCTCAGCTCGCCCGGACAAAAAACGGACGGCCCGGACGGCCCCTCCAACGGGGGGTTTCGGTCTCGGACGCGCCCCCTAGTCTTCCACGGCCCCGGCACCAGGACGACCGGCACGAGCGGCAGAAACGCCACGAGCACGAGCGCCGTGACCGCAATGCCCAACGCCCATTTCACGTCTTCGCCCATCACTTCACATCCTTCCGCTCGAACCTGCAGAAGCGCCCACATGCGGCCAAGGTCGCTACCGCGTATCTCGCGGTCGCAGCACCCCCCCCGCTGATGGCGCGGGCGCGCTCCCTGTACACGCCGTCCACGCGTGCCGCTGCGGCGAGCCTGGTTCTGCAGTCAGCGAGCCCGGACTCGAGCTCCCAGCTCGTCACCGATCAGATCGGGGGGGTCTGCCCCAAGGCCGCCGAGGTGCTCGAGAAGGCCGAGGCCGACGCCCTGGGCTACCTGGACTTCCCCTGCGAGCACCACGTCAGCCTGCGCACCAAGAATGTGCAGGAGCGCACCGACCGCGAGCTCAAGCGCCGCAGCCGCGTCATACAGGTGTTCCCGAGCAGGAAGTAGCCCATCAGGATGATGGGCGCCGTGTTCGCCGAGATGGACAAGGAGTGGGTCGGCCGCCGCTGGTTCAACGACGACTCCATCGGCAGGGCCGTCGAGGGCGCCGTCGCCGAGCACGTGGCCAGGTTCATCGCGCTCGTCGTGGCCGACAGCCCGATTCCCGGCGGGAAGGCGGCGTGGCATACGCTAGGATGACGGCATTCTAGGCGATTCTCGGTTCCTCGGGTCGACTCCGGCTACCCTTGAGAACCGAGACCTACACCAACGATCGCGACACTACCGCACGCTTCGTGCCATCTGGATTGTTCTGAAAAGAAAACGCTTCTTGCGGGCGCGTACAGGCTCTTCGTGTCAACGTGTATCAGCCTACCATGGAGCGGCGTTGCAGTGCGGCATGGAACGGCGTAGCAAAACTGATGCAATAATCAGCGAATAATCACAAGACCGGAATGGGGCCATGGCGACCTTCTTCAAAGGAGAAGGCCGCCATGGCAAGTCGAAATTCAACTCAGGGATTACTGAGCTCTTCGGAGAGAGTTCACATTCCGAAGACCTAAAGTATCAGTTCGTTAATGTGACCCTTGGAAACTTTCAAGAGTTGTTCAACGCGGTAGACAGATTGCTCGACGAGAGAGGCATCGTTCTGTCTGCCTAATATTATCCTATTGCTTTGTATGTAGCAGGACGGCCATCAGGCAATTATGCACGATGGCCGTCCATTCTATTAACTCCGTGCCTCAAGACGCGGCTCAATCCTGAGCTTGATTGGCTGCAAGTTGCGATACTCCTGGAGCGTACTGTTGTAAAGACTGCCATTGTAGCCTGGAGCATCGACCGTCACGACCGCATAGTAACGAGTGAGCGCATCGGGATCGTTATTATTACGGAATAAGGATTGGAGCGTCAGCTTCGGGTCATACAATGAGCTTGATTTCATGCGCTGTGTCCTGCTAATGACACTGTCCCACTTCATATCGTTGGCTCGTAACTCTGACTCTTCCCAGTACTTCTTTGCAGGCTTGCTCACCGGCAAGGTTGATGAGGTGTAGCCCTGCAGTTCAAGTTCAGCTGCCTTGATACGCCCCTCCTCGGTGGCGAGATTCACCGTATGCCTATAGCTTGTACCTTTGAGCGAGTACGTGTATTTGTTGGCATGAGGAATGAGGGTATCTACTATGCAGCTTGAGGTGTATGCATCCGAATCATTGGGATTCGTTTCGCAGACTGCAACGATGGTCCAGCTGATTGTGATAAGCCCCTTCGCCGACTCGATGCCGGGGGCAAATATCGGCAGCGAGACAAGCTGCTTAGGTCTGAGCATGCCTTGATATAGCGTGGTGACGCGGTTGTCGTCACAGCTCAGACAAATCGATGGATCATCTGGAGCAATGCCAAAACCGTACTCTTCTCGAACAAAGCTATCACTGTGCTTCGAATTGTGGAGGACCAGAGCCCGGGCGAGATGCTGTGAGATATCCTCGCTTCGCGACATCATTCTGCCAAGCTTGTGGACGAGTAAAGGAGATGCAAAGCTGGTACCCGCGCTTGCGCCTAAAGCATTTCCGCTTGAGGCAACCACCACGAATGGCTTGTTGATGTCCCCTCCATACTCAAGGAGGTCGGGCTTGATTTTGGCACCCTCTCTTCCCGGACCAACACAGCTATACGGAGCGCGTGCCTTCGTACCATCAGGCAATATACAAAACGCGCCAACTCCGATGCCGTTGACCAGATCCGCTGGTGACTGCACACGATTATCTGGGCTTGGCAAATCGCCGTCATTGCCGGCCGCAATGCAAAAGAGGGGCGGCTCGGCATCGCGGTTGTACGACAGCACATCAAGCGCATAAGTGAAGCGGCTGATGTCATCGTCGAGAATGGGGCCAGCGGGGCCAAATGAGAGATTATACAGTTGGATGTCAGGATTATGCCCGACTACGTACTCGATAGCGTCGATCGATTCGTAGAGGTCAATGTCGATGGGATCGCTCGGTGGCAGCACTCGAAAGCTCTCAACCTTCACCTCGGGCGCAGGAAGGACGTCACTAGCTCCCTTACCAGAAAGCTCGCCATGCAGCACGGCTCCGCATACACCCGTTCCATGGTCGATGCCGTCTTGGTCGGGCAGCGATGCAACGGCATCATGCGCATTGACATAGCCGGAGAGGAGCGGGACATTGGGATTGCATCCACCATCGAAGACGCCGACGGTCACAGGTGGGACATTCTGGGCCGCAGCAACCTGCGGTGCTGGTGCGCTCATCGCGCTCCGTATCGGCTCGAAGGCGATTCTTCCCATCGGGTGAACCGTGCGCAGCGGGTTGATTCTCGCTGCTGCCATAGTAGCTTCCCTGCTCAACTGTGCGGCGATGAATGTAACGCCGTCTTTGTATGACCGTACCTCGATTTCGTCACGACCGAGTCCTGCTGCCTTGCAGAACAGGTCTACGGCATCCTCGGCGCTTTCTTGGAGCGGATGAAGCACGGCTTCGACCAGGCCCTCTTTCCATTCCGCATCGAAGCCAAGTATCTTTTCGCCCGGCTCAAGCAGGTCGAAGGAACGGATGGACATTACCTCGTTGCGCCATGCGTCCGATTCGTTTGACCCGGTGCGAAGCGCGTTTTCAAAATCGGCAAGACCCTTTGAGGTCGTGCGCAGGAAGTAGAGCTTTGCGAACTCGAGCTGCTCTCCTGCATCTTCGTCATTACTGTTCTTCTGAGGTTGCACGTTGCCTGTCTTGTATCTCCTGCCGCCGATGACTTGCAACTCGTCCGAAGAGGTGAGCACCGACGAGGGTGCATAGGACTTTGCTTCGAACTTGGGCTCCATACGTATACAGACCACCTTTTCCTCGAGGTAGGAATCAGGGTCGGTCTGCATCTGCCTGGACACAGCGCCGATATTAGCAAGGAGGCGGTTCCTAGCCTCTTCGTACTCGTGTGGCCGTGGCTTGGAACCTCCACCGGTTTTCTTCTGAACTGGCTGAGCATATGATTCGCCGTGAGCAAGGATTGGCAGCGGGTCGGACATGGCTTATGCCTCCTTCATGTAGCGGGAGACCGTCGAGGCGCCGACTCCGACGATCCGCGCAATGTCTCGCACGGTAAGGGCTGGGTTAATTTCTCTGAGTTTTATGCACGCCTCACTCTTCTCCTGCTTCGTTTGAGGTTTGCATTTGGAGTACAGCTCGCTCAGAGAAATGATCTCTATGCTCTCGCCCGGATTCATCACTGATTGGCGCTTAATGTGCTCGCAAAGCTTGCAAATGTCTGCGGCGCTCATGCCCGCGCTCTTCTCGACCATGAGGAAGAGCATCTCTTGCGAGAGCGTGAAGCGGTCGCTGGGCAAGTGTCTCTCGAAGAGTCGCATGCGTTCGTTCTCCTCGGGAAGCGGCACCTCTATAACTCTGTCGAAGCGCCGCCAAATCGCCCTATCCAACAACTCCGGATGATTTGTAGCTGCAAGCACGATGCTGCCCTTAGGGCATGTCTCGATTTCTTTGAGAAGAACGTTCACTAGGCGCTTCAATTCGCCGAGGTCACCCTCGTCATCACGCCGCTTCGCAATTGCGTCGAACTCGTCCAGGAAGAGCACCGCAGGCTGTGCGCGGACATAGTCGAAGACGCTCTTGATGTTTTGTCCGGATCGACCGAGATAGCTGGATATCGAAGTTGCGAGGTCGAGCGTTATGAGCGGAAGAGCGAGCTTGTATGCAAGCCAGTTGGCCGCGTATGTCTTACCCACGCCCGGAGCGCCAATGAAGAGGATACTGTTCGAGGGTTCGATCCCATCCTCGAAAAACCGCTGAATCAGACCTCTTTCCTTGAGAAAGTCGGCAAGCTCTTTTGTGGTTGCAGCATCAAGAATGGGGTCCGGTAGCTCGATTGGCTCTATGAACTCTACGAGAGAGAAGCGGGTCTCTCGGTCGATCGGTAGCGGGTTTATCTCGGCTGCACGGGTAGCCTCGCTTCTCATGTCAGATGCTGCAAGCGCCCCAGCGATCTCCGAAGCGAGATCAGGACGATCACGTCTCAGCTTGCGGGACACCGTGAGCGAGACTGACTCTACGAGTCTTCTGTCATTCTCTAAACAGGCTCTCACCAGCCTAGGTATGTAGTCTATTGCCTCCATATACCATTTCCTCTCTATTGCGGAAATTTGGAACATGCTTAGGATAGCAGATTTACAGCTGCTACCTTATAGATTGTGCTAAAGCTTTGAGCTCTTCGAAAGTGGCACAATACTAAATGTGATTTAGTTCGAGCTGACTACGCTCTTGTGACAGAGAAATACCCTGCTCCTAACATGCATTCGGGCGGGCTCCTGCCTGCGTGATTCACGAAAGTGGTTCCCATGAAGGAGGACACCGATGTGGGCAGTCGACGGAGACGCAGCAGCACCCGCAAGGGTAAACAGACGAACAAGTGCAGCATGCGGAAGAAGAAGTTGCCGCCACCGACGATGGCCCCGACGAGCTCAAGGTCCTTCTCGCCAAGCAAGAGGTACGTATCAAGGAGCTTGAGGGCCAGGTGGCCGAGGCCGCCAAGACCGCAGAGGCAGCCGATGCCCTACGCGGCGTGATCGAGCAGGTGAAGGCCCGGGCGGCAGACGAGCGCGCAGAGTAGGAGCTGCGGCTGGCAGGCCGTACGCAATGTGAAGGCGGCCAAGGCGCTGCCGGACGGCCACGACGGCGACGCCTCTGTGTTCAAGGAGGTGAAGCCTTGGCTGTTCTATGGCGGCAAGGCTGGCGGTGTCCAGGGCGGCACGACCGGGCTTTCCAACGCGGGGGTGGCAACCGACGAGAAGCGGCTCAACAAGCACTAGCGCGAGGTCGCCTTACTCGTGGAATAGGGAGGATTCAACATGGCTGACAACAGCATTGTCAGTGCCGACTGAATTTACCCACATGGGGCTACAAACAACTTGCGGAGGAAATCGGCGACCCGTCGGGCTGCGTGGCGGTAGGCATGGAGGGGACGACGTCGTATGGCGCCGGTCTATGCTCCTACCTCATGGAACGCGGCTATGACGTCTTCGAAGTACTTCGCCCCAAGAGGGAAAAGAGGCGAGTCGGAGAGGGCAAAACCGATGGCATCGACGCCGAGCACGCCGCCCGCGCGGTGGCTGCCGGAAAGGGCATAGTGCCGAAGTCCCACAACGAGTGGGTTGAGGGCCTGCGCGCCCTTACGGTGGCGAGATCCATACACGTCAACACCATGACCAGCGTATCCAACGCCATAGGCTCCCTCTTGGTGTCGGCCCCGGAGCGGGTCAGGACCAAATACCGGCCGCTCAAGAGAGCGAGCCTGTACAGGAAACTGGGGTCTTGCCGCCCGAATGCGGAAGACGACGTCGCCGGGCCGCTGCTTGCGTCCCTGAGGGCGCTCGCCAGGACCTGGCTGGAGCTCGATGAGAAAGCAGGCCAATTGGAGGGCGCCATGCATCGGCTCATCGAGGCCAATGCGCCAGCCCTCCTGCAGGTGAAGGGGTGCAGCACCGTCAACGCCGCGGAACTCGCGATCGCCGCGGGCGACAACCCGGAGCGCATCCCGAGCGAGGCAAGTTTCGCTTCGATCTGCGGCGTGTCCCCCATTCCCGCCTCCAGCGGAAAGACCGACAGGCACAGGCTCAACCGCGGCGGGAACAGGCAGGCCAATAAAGCTCTCCACATGATTGCCGTAAGCAGGATGAGCGGGGACGAGAGAACGCTCGCCTACATGGCAAAGCGCAAGTCCGACGGCAAGACGAAGCGAGAGGCCATGCGCTGCCTAAAGAGATTCATAGCCAGGGAGGTTTACTCGACGTTGCGGCACCCCATGAGGCTGAAGTACGCCCGGGGCGAGGAACTTGCGGCGATGAGAAAATCGCTCAGCCTGACCCAGCAGCAGATTGCCCGAGAGCTTAACGTGCCGAATGTAAGACTCAGCGAAATAGAAAGAGACGTATGCCCCCACGAGGAAATCAGACGCGAATACGACCGCTACCTGAATGCCAAAATGTCGGCCAGTAAAGGACTTGACAGCCCATAGGAGCGTCATTCGGGACGCTACCCTGTAAGTGACACGTCGGACTCCCTGGTGGAGTGGCGGTTGCGCGGCCCGGAGGGCATGGGCGGGTGCGCCACTCGCTCTCCAGCCAGGAACACCTCGACCGTCGACTCGGTCACCCTGATGTTGACCTCCCTTCCGACGAGCAGGTGGCTCACCGAGCAGCAGTTCCACCTGTAGGAGACACACACGACCTTGAGGCGTTCAAGAGGGGTGCCACGTGATTGTCACCAAACGTTGGGCAACGAGCTCGCGGACGTTGCGGACAAGGTGTAGACTCGCAATTTGTTTAAGAGACTAGAAGGGAAGGCCTTGTGCAACATCTCGCATTCCTCTTAGCCGGCAGTGCCGATACTCTCATTGGCGGGTTCATAGGCTTCTCTAGCAGCTTTGTAATTATGCTCATTACAAGGTGGCTTGATCGCAAGGGAAAGCTTAGAATTTACGCTAAACGCACGGTCGTTGACAATAAGAAGAGATGGGGATTTCACGAGGACGGCGGGCAATCTTTGCTTGTTGTGCCGCTCAAGCTCGAGTTCCAGAACACGACGGGACGTTCGCGGGTGGTCCGAAACGTCGATGTTGTCCCCTACAGGAACGGCAAGGAAGTCGCTAAAACTGTGCAAATCGAATACACAGAGAAAAAGCGAGCTGCGGGGGAAAAGGTTACTGAAGTGACAACTTCAGAGTATGGCGAGGAGGATGCCCATAACTCGTATTCTTTCACGCTGCCTCCCAACAGCATCGTGAACAAGAAGTGCCTTTTCTGCCTAAAGCATGAAAACGTGCCCGATTTCGACGAGCTCAGACTCGATTACTTTGACGAGCGTGACAGGCGCATATCACTGCACATCGACGAAATCGCCGGGGATTGGAAGCCGCGCGTGTTCGAGCCCGACCTCGATTGGGTGCTGCTCAAGAAGCGGTAGCAGCAAATAAAGATGGACTTGGTTTTGGAGCGCCCGAGAATTTTTCGGATGCTCCATTGTTTGACGGCGGGCTTCATGAAGTGGCCCCGTGTGGGGGCGACAGCGTTTACGGCGCGTCCGCGCGAAGCTGTGTTGTTCTCGAAGACCCTTTAATTTGGCCACAGCGCCTGCCGCCCGGAGCCGCCACACGCAGGTGCTTGCCCGTCGAGGGTTGGGCCGCGAGCGCGGCCCGTGCTTCGTTGGCAAGGGCACGCGCCACCTCGTCCTTATCAACGGCCTCCTTGCCGACGACCAGACCCATGACGCGTTGCAGGAACGCGACCTGGGCTCCCGCTATGAACCCGTATTCGCCGGCATTGGCCCCCACGATCACGAAGTCGCGCGTCACAGCGTCGAAGCTTTTCACGAGGATGCGGCGCGCGCGAGGAGACGGTCAGCACGTCGTAGTAGGAGTCCCCCGAAAGCGCGGCCCTCGCCATAATCACGAAGCGCTCAGTCGCAATTCTGTTGATCGGCTTCTCGGGGTGCTTCTTGATGCGGTCGCTGGAGAAGTAGCCCAGGGGATGTCGCTAACGGGCCCGTCGCTGTTGGCGAACGCGGCCACATTGACCGTCTTGCGCCTGAAGAGGGTCTCGAGGGCCTTGGTGAGGAGCTCGGCGATGGCAGGCATGGCGCGGCCTCCCTACGGACGACGGAGATTGAATTGGGGTTTTGATGCCCGGCTATGATAGCGCTGCCCTCCCGTTCCGAGTGTCAGCTTTCGATGCCCAGACGGCCATATTCCGCGAGCATAACATGCCAAAATAATCATTGACATATACATTTTGATAAATACTATTGCGCCAACGACCGGTAAGGCACCCGCTGTCATGGAAAGTGGCGTCGCGACGAACGAATGATATGCACAACGCCTCCATGGCTTGCCCTAAACAAGAAAGGCCCCCAGCCACCGCGTGGCTGGGGGCCTCTTATCGCTCCGAGAAAGCTCGCTAGTCCCGCTTAAACAGATCCCTCGTGTACACCTTGTCCGCCACGTCCGCGAGCTCCTCGCTCCAGCGGTTGGCCACGATCACGTCGCAGCCGGCCTTGAAGGCCTCCAGGTCGTGCGTGACCTCGGAGCCGAAGAACTCCGGCGCGTCCAGCGTGGGCTCGTAGACCACCACGGGCGCGCCCTTTGCCTTCACGCGCTTCATGACGCCCTGGATGGAGCTCGCGCGGAAGTTGTCGGAGTTGGACTTCATCGTCAGGCGGTACACGCCCACGACCGGCTTCTCCTTGCCGGCGTACACGCGGTCCCACACCATCTGCAATACCTCGTCGGCCACGAAGTCCTTGCGGGTGCGGTTAGCGTCCACGATGGCCTCGGGCGGGTCCTGCGGCACGTCCTTGTAGTTCGAGAGGGCTGCCTAATGTTCTTGATGGAGTAACCCAGAACTACACAGCCGTTTTATCATCAAGTTTGCCTAAAAAGCCTGGGCACGTCTTTCGAAATAACTGGCGATTCTGTTGCCCATCTCATCAATTCTCAAAACAGTAAAGAGCTTTTTTCTCGCTGCTTCAACGGCAAGGAAAAGGCAGAATACGGACAGAATTACCCCAACCATCACAAAGGTCCAAAAAAGTGGTGACAACGGAAGATAGGAGACCAAACCTTGCCAGAAACTCATTCTGAATAATTCGTGTTCATGGCCTAGGTATACGCCGAATGTGCAGGCTGCGACAGCGCTAATCTTTCGCCCCGCTATATCACTTATGACAAGTCGTTGCATCACAACAAATAGCAACACTGCTGCGGCAATAACTGTAATGGAATTGTGGTGATACAGTACCCCCCCCCCGATATGTTTACCAGAAAACAAGAACGCGACCATCATCTGCGCTGCCAATTTAACAGAAAAGGTAATGAATGATAGGCCAGTGAAACCGAGGATGAGTTTTTTGCTCGAGACTCTCTCAAAGGGGTTGTAGAGTCGCAGATAACCTCCAATCAAGTAGAGAATAACGAACCAGACGATATTAGCCCCGCCGTTTAGAGAAAATATCTCAGAAGTAAACGGCATAAAAGAAGGCAGAAACGAAAATCCGATGAGGCTTACCAGTAAAATGCCTTTGTAACCTTTTTGGTCAATGTTAGCGATTGCCATATTGATAAAGGGAGTCAACAGGATAAGGATTAAATAGACATCGATAAACCAGTAGTGTTCCGTGGTGAACGGTAGGACACACATGAGGAGTTGATTAAGAGACGGTCTCACTCCGGTCATAAGCCCGACTAAAAGTCCCGCCCAAGAGTAAAACCACACAGCCAACACAAGATGCACAAGTCGCTTGACGTTAACTTTTTTCTTTAAGATGTCGAAATACCCAGTGACCAAAACGAAACAGTCGACGGAGACGTAGAAGATAGCTTCCGAGATACTCGTTGGGTAGAATCTCCCATCGGTAAAGGCGAAGTTGGCGAGTGCGCCAGTCCGATAATTGAAATGCAAACCAATGATGAAAATCATTGCAACAATTTTCAGAAGGTCAAGCCCGTAAAGCCTCTTGGACACGTATCCACTCCTCAGAACAAATCAGCCAGCAACCACGCCAGCCGAAAACAAAAATCTACTTCTCCAGCTCAAGACAGACCGCCTCGGGCGTGCACTCGTACATTGCGTCGCTCACTGCGTCAAAACCAAGCTTCTTGCCCTTCGCCCATAGAAGGAAACGGCAGAGATTTGCTGCATTTTGGGGAAGCTCAGACTCCTCGTCCTTTATGGTCAACACCAACGGGTACTTGGCTAGATAAGGAAGGTTCGCATCGTCGTCTGCATGGAAGATGTGGATAATGGGTTTACCGCTCGCCATGTACCCAAAGATCTTACTCGAGAGTTGTTTGCCCGGTAGCTCGCCAATCGAGAGCAAACAATCGCAGCCCTCATATAGCGCAGACAACCTATCCGCCGGCACCCAATTTGCCACAGAACTCCCACTCTTGGTGAAGTCAGAGTTGTTGGCCAATCTGCGAACCCATGCTGAGGACGTATAAACCTCCGCCCTAACGGAGCCACGCGTCTCTCCAAGCAGATCGATTAAGTACGTCGGAGGAACCATCTTAGAGAAGGTTCCTGCTATGAGGAGGTGCCCCCCCCCACAGCTCAAGAGCCTTTCGACGGCAACCTCTGGGTTCTCATCACGGAACAGTGCTGACACTTCGTCGAACGTCATCTGTTTACCGCGAGTCCGTTGCAAAAACGCTTTCACAGTCTCGCATGCTCGCGCTGTATCCTCGCCTGCATTGATGACACAACCGAGCGGGTAAGCGGCTACGTCGTCACGTACAGGGTCGTCAGCGATAGAGCAAATGTGGAGAATGGGCTTGCCCGTCGCCATGTATTCGACAATCTTACTAGGCTTTTGGTCGCTTCTTGTATTGCCGATGGACAGAAGGCAGTCAGCTTTTGCAAGTAGCGATGTCATTTCACTCGATGGCACGGCATCAAGCAAGCTCACAGCCTTGGGATGCTCCGAGGAATTCGGTTGCACTAAATCACGTCCCGCTCCCATAACATACATGTCCAAGTGTGCCAGATCTTCAAGCTTACAGAAGATGTTAAGCGCGACTGCAGGGTCTCGAACACCAGGGCTGAGCGAACCAGCAAAGATAACAAGAGAACGACCCTCACCCCTTCTATTGGATGATCGAAGAGTTTCTTTCGGCCTCACAAGCAGAGGATGCTCGATATGCACAAGCTTGCCAGAACAATCCGGGTGGTACTTACGTACATGTTCATCCCAGGTTACATTGAGCACGAGATTGGAAGCCTCGAGGGCTTCACGCTCGACAGCAATGTTTGCCTTACGCTTCAGTTCGCGTGTGAAACGGGTTTTACACAGCGTGCCCGAGTCCGCAAACTGGTCGAATATGACGGGGGTCAATTTAACTCCGGGGTGATGTTTCGAATATTCTACACATGCAATAACTCCCTCGAAAGGCGAGGAGCACGGTATAAGTTGATCCGGCACAAATCCCAGTCCCCCTATTGCCTTCTCATAAGCGTCGACCAGGTCCCAATGCGCGCAGCTGCGACCCACAAGCGTTCCCACATAGTTCATCAAGGCGCATGCCCTGTCCGCTAGGTGCCAACCGAAGGCATCGGGGGCTTCGGCAAGATGAGCATCTACTTGAGATCTTGCCTTCGATAGCCCAGTCGAAACAAAGATAGAGTCCTCGAGCAACTCATCGGTATGATCCGCTGGCGAGTCCCAATACCGCTTGGCTATGACGGTAACCTCATGCCCCTCACGCAGCAGAACATCAACGAGGTTTTTGGCGCATTTCTCAACAGCGGCATAACGTGGGAAGTAGGCATCGACCACGAATACAACCTTCATCGGACGCAATTTGGTTTCTTTCTCTCGTTAATGACCACATGGAATCCAGCCAAAACGACTGCGAAAACAACATAGGCAACGGCAGATACTGAAAAAGCGCAGAACTGTGTGGCAAAAAAGAATGAGAGCGCAAGTGCCAGTGGAGCAATCATTCCCAGTACACCCTCGATACCCAGCTCCCGCCGCAATTCAATCTCTGACATAAGACAGCGTCCAGCTCCAACAATCGCAGTGGATGCGGCAATCCACCAAATATCTCGTGTGAGTGAATAGGAAATAAACGCTATGACGCAGAAACCTATGACACTTTGCAAATTCACGATTAAAAGTCTATGTTCCTTACGAAGCGCGTTGTAGAAGGTATTAACCAGAACCGACATCTTAGATTGATAAACAGCGGCAACGAGCAGAAGGTTCAAGTACCCGAGCATCGGAGTGTACTTGGCATAAAAAGCCTCGACTCCAAGGTAAGCAGGAAAATACACGGCAAGACCCGCACATGCGAGACAGAACACAACGCGATCGATACGTTCGTAGTATGATCCGTAAGCATCATCGGGCAGCCGCTTGAGTGCTGGATAGAGCACCGATGATACGGCAGTTACAAGAGTAAGCACGAGATTCGTAACACTGGTTCCGAACGAATAGTATGCATAACCATTCAGTCCACCAAACCACTCAACAATGAATCGTCCTAAATTTGCCACAAGCATGCCTGCGAAATTTGCAAACATAAGGTTGATACCAATCTTGATATCACCGGAGAATTCCTGCCAACCCTCCTTCACGCAAGCTGCGGGACCGAATACCAAGCGCCCACATCGCCAGACGAAAATGAAAAAGGACACAATCTTAGAAATGAAGTCAGCGACAACGTACATCCTGTGGTCCGTGACGCCCAGTAAGGACATAGTTGCCGCAGCGCCGAGAAACACGAACTTGTCAATAACAGTGCACAGCGCATACCACTTGAACTGATCTGTAATCTGCAGTACGTAGGTCATGAGGCCCGAAACGCACAGCACAAAAGTGTCAAGAGCGACGAAGAAGAAGCCAAATCCGCGCTCGGCATCCTGCGCGAGTGCATAGAGGGCAATTGCCCCCGCGAAAAGAAGCAACATGCCACAGTAGAACCTGAAGGCCGCCCTCAACTTCTTGAACGGAAGATCGCCGTAGGAGCTTCCGCCATAGAGAAGGTATACGCCATCGTTGAAGCCTAAGGCGAAAATGCCGACAAACCCGGAGTAGAGCACGTACTGCTGCCAATAAGCAAAACTCTCGACGCTCATCACATGTGGCAACAACAGGGATTTTACGATACCAGTGCCGAGCACGATAAGTTGGGCACCAAGAGCCAGGACGAGATTCGCCTTGGTTTTAGAGAGTTTAGCGCTCAAGGGTTAGTTCACCACCAATTCGCCCGAACGCATCTTTAACACACTCGTTATAAGCCTTCCACGTTATCTTGCGGGCGCTATCGACAGCCGCGGATTTCATTGCTTCAAGTTCTTGGGGGTGCTCAATGAACCATCGCATGCGCTCAGCTAGGGCGGCTTCATCCCCAGGCTCCACCACGAAACCGTTAGATTCCTCAACAACAAAATCCGAGGCCCCATTAGTATTAGTTGTTAGTAAGGGCAAGCCACAAGCCAGTGCCTCAAGGCAGGCGAGAGACATGCCGTCTGTCAGGCTCGGAAATACCATCACGTCCCTCTCGGACATGATTTCCTTCACGCGAGACTTCAATACGTTGCCAGTAAACTCGTATTTGTTCAGATAAGGCGTGAGAAAGCCGTCGGCGTTATCATAGGCTCCGATAATCGTAAGTTCAAAACTCCCAGGTTCAAGAGTATCAGCGGCGCGCAGTAGATGATGAATGCCCTTTGGCATGGAAGCACGACCGCAATAGACGAAGCGCACGGGTGAATGCGTAGCTGAGTTATCCTTATCGGCCTCGAAGTTAGAACCGTAGGGGCAACGAATTATCTTATCGCTATTAGCGCCGCAGAAGCAAAGCGACTTATCGACATGAGCCGAAGGCGAAAGGAACCAGTCCGATTCAGCGACCTCGTCGAATGCCTCTCCCAATCCGTTATTGAAATAATCGACAAACTCACGTTTTCGCTTAGCGGGAAGCCATGGGTTTGCCTCAATGTCCTCAAGAAACGCTTTAGCGTGGTACGGCTTCATGGAGGCTGATACGTCAAGGACACGCGCTATTCCTGGTTCCGTATGACAGAGTTCCTCAAAAGTGGAAAGCGCGTGCTCGTTATAACAGACCACAGCATCGAAGCCGCCCCGCTTGGCAAGTTTCGCAACCTCTTGACCGAAATGTTCGTCTATCCAACAGTTGAGCGAGTTATAGAGCCTCTTGCTTTTGTCCACACGCAGCAGAAGGAGGCTCAAAAGCCCCAAAGCCTCATATCGTTGAACCACGCGTTCATCTGGAAAGTCAACCATGTAGCGCCCCTCGGCCTTGCTTCGATCGTTTCCGCCCAGAAAACGTGTAGCGATCCTCGTAAGACTGCGCGGGCCGCCGTAAACGGTTGTCATATACGTAACATCATGACCCGCCGCCAGCAGAGCACGCGCCAACATATAGGAGTGCTGCTGCTGCGGATGAGCAACTAAAACCTTCATTTTGACCCTCCAAAATAAATGAGACTATCCGGCAAATCAATCTCGGGGGGCTCTAGCCCTTCTATATGGGCCTTAACGCGAGGTAATATCGCCTGCTGTACGATAATGATGGGAAGCGCATTCCAGATAAAGTATCTCGGGAATGTCCTAACATCGCTGCGTATATAGAAGGAAATGAGCATAAACGAAGCACAACAGGCGAATAACGTACCGTAAGACCCATTCTCGTAACTTCGCTCAACCGCATTCTGAAGAATCGCGATGAAAACCCCGAATAGAAAGAACAGGACAACAGACCCTACACCGAAATTAAAGTATGCCTCTGCGATGAAAGACGACCCCACCCCACCGTAATGGGTAAGATAGGTAGAAAAGACCTCGTCCACCGACTTAGACTGCAGGTAAGCGTTACCCGTAAGCCCGTTTGGAAGAACGTAAAGAAGACCAGCGAGATAGGTCTCACCGTTGGCCGTCGGAATCTGCTCTGGCACCATTTCAATTACCTTTGCGGTAACGGAATATGTAGACGCAGCCTCCCCAACCGCTTCAATAAGTATGTTACTGCCATCGACATCGGAGACCGTTCCGGTATCAGAGAAGCCGGCGCGCGCAAATGAGCCAAAAGAAAAAAGCGCAGCCAGCAAGGACAATGCTATGCCCATCTGAAAGAGCGAAGCTGCTGCGCTCTTATTCGAATAACAAAGAAACCAAACATAGGCAAAAGCTAGAGCCAGAACAAAGACATCGGTCCTGCTTCCCTGCATCATGTAAAGTCCCGAATAAATGCAAGTCGCAAGTATTTGCCACTTTTCACCCTTTTCCCTCGTCAGGAATGCAGCCAGAAGCGCATAAGGCATCATCGCTCCGAGAATACCGAAAGCATTGGCTAATCCAGAACGCCGATATGCGGCATCGGAAACGCGAGCCCCATAACCGACTGAATTGGTGAGTTGAATGTTTTGCAGAAGATAGACAAGTGTTGGAATTGCAAGAACGATTACCAGAAGCATACTCGCCTTACGAAGAGCGTAATAAGACCTTGAACGCCTCGCCTGCTCCGCCCTTGCCCTCAAGTCGGGAGACCTCCGCTTAGCAAATAGGCAATAGCCAAGCTGCAGAAACGCGAGCGAAAGAAGGATGAAGAAGCTAGATTCCCAAGTGGATGAAACAGTTAGCGCGGTAGACGAAATATAAATACGGGAAGGATTAAGTCCGAAAGCGACAAGAAGCTGCTTCCCAAAATAAAAGGGGAAAGACACGAGCAGGACAAGAAAATAAAAACTAATACTTTCGGTAAGTCTAAAGGCATGGTAAAGCATAACCACATATGAGACTATAGCCGCAAAAATTACAAACTGGTTGCACGTCTGGTAGTCATCCGTCGGCGATCCCGCAAATAGCAATATTAAGAATGTGGCAATTAGAGTTAACAATGCCACTATGCTAGACGCAGAAGCATTAAGAATGGTGTTTTTTACCTTAGCTGAGACGCTCATTCCGCCCTTCCGTCTCTACGGTTTCGATTTAAATCCTCAACAACTTCCCGAAGTCCCTCCAGCCCCAAATTCACCGTTACTGTCTTCTCTGGGTCCGCCACCTCTGCGCAGGCAGATCCCTCAACCACAATCGCGCCCGTGCCACAAGCGGCGGCCTCGGCCACGTTCATGCCGAAGGTCTCCTCGACACTGGGGTTAAGCAATACGTCGCAGGACGTATAGATTTCGGCGAGTCCCTCCATGGAGCTGGTCCTAGGTAAGGCTACGATAGAGGGCGCCTCTGCCTTAGCATGGTTTATTTGCTTCTCCGAAAGTCCCACGACCACGACGGAGAACAGCTCAGGGTCGAGCTCCCTCGCTAGCCGAACGAAGACGGGGAGCCCCTTGCGCTCGCTCCAGGTAGCGGCAACACCCAACACCACGAATCGGTCCCCCAACCCGTAGCGGTCGCGAAAATCGTTCGGTGTTGGTTTAAATATGTTCGTGTTAACGGTATCGTGCACCACCTTCACGTCGTACTTGGAGAGGAAGCTCTGCTTGACGAGGCCGGCCAGCCATTGCGAGGGCGTTATAAGTTGCACACGCTCTGGTGGCAGCATGGTGAACAGGCGCTTCTTCTTCTCAAACGACCAGCGCACGGCCCCATCGCCCGCAAATGTCTCGGGGTACGTCCGCTTCTGCGGACATGAATTGCATACAGCGCAATGAGTCTTCCACTGCATGCAATTCACAGACGTGAAGTATATGCAGTGTCCCGTGAACGCCCAGCAGTCGTGCAACGTCCAGACCACCTTGCAGCGGCGCGCAGTTAACCACTCGAACAACATCTCGACATTGATGTAATAGCCCAGAAGGAGGTGCAGGTGCACCACGTCGGGATCTATTTCATCCAGCTTCTCGAGGAGCCTACGTGTGATCTCCTTGGAGTGGAAACCGGGCTTGCCATCCAGGCGCGTCTGCAGCACATCCAGGCAAACCTCGGGATAGCTCGCAACGCGCTGCAAATGCTCATCCTGCTCGTGGTCCCCGCGGGCCCAGAACACCCAAGACTCGTCGCCAGCGGCCACAAGCTCGCGGTGCTTCTTAAATATGATCGAGTCGGCCCAGCCGCCCGAGTAAGCGTTTATCTGGACGTATTTCAAGCTAGGCTTTCCTCCACACCATCTTGTTCACGATGCCGGTATAGCTCTGCACGAGCTTGATCACCTTGGTCGCAACGTTGCGGTCGGCGTAGGCGGGAACCTCTATGCCATCGTCGCCGTTGGCGTGCATTGTCACAGCCAAATCAACCGCCTGCAGCACCTGTTCGGAGGTGATGGAGCCCACACAGAACACGCCAGCGTCCATGGCCTCGGGACGCTCGGTCGAGGTGCGCACAGAGACCGCGGGAAACTTAAGGTACGAAGCCTCTTCGGGAAGGGTCCCCGAGTCAGAGACCACGCACAGGGCGTTTCTCTGCAGTTGGTTATAGTCAAAGAATCCAAGCGGCTTATGCTGGATGACACGTCGGTCGAACTTGAAGCCGCGGCGCTCGATCATCTTGGCGCTACGCGGATGACAGCTATAAAGAACGGACACGTCGTACTGCTCGGCCATCGCGTTCACGGCGCCCATCAGGCTGAAGAAGTTCTCCTCGATGTCGATGTTCTCCTCGCGGTGTGCGGAAAGTAAGATATAGCGCCCAGGCTCAAGGCCCAGATCGTTCAGAACGTTCGATGCTTCGATGCTCGGAAGTACCCGATCCAGCACCTCGGCCATAGGGCTACCCACCACGTAGGTGTTCTCGGGTTTGACGCCGGTGTCCAAGATGTATCGGCGCGCGTGCTCGGAGTAGCACAGATTCACGTCGCTCGTCACGTCGACGATGCGGCGGATGACCTCCTCGGGCAGGTTCTCGTCCTTGCATCGGTTGCCCGCCTCCATGTGGAACACGGGGATCTTCAGGCGCTTGGCGGAAATCACACACAGGCATGAGTTCGTATCGCCCAGCACCAGCAAGGCGTCGGGGCGTTCCGCCGCGAACAGCTCGTAGCTCTTAGAGATGACGTTACCCATGGTCTGGCCTAGGTTATCACCGACCACGCCCAGGTAGTGATCCGGCTCGCGGATGCCGAGGTCGTCAAAGAACACCTTGTTCAGCTCGTAGTCATAGTTCTGGCCGGTGTGCACGATGGACAGGTCGAAGTACTCATCGGCCTTGCGTACCACCTCGGACAGCTTAATGATCTCCGGGCGGGTGCCCATGACCACCATGAGTTTCAACTTGCTCATATCTAGATCACCTCGTAGTGGGGGTAGAGTTCCTTGTGTTCCCTTATCCAGCCCGCCATCTCGCAAACCTGATCCGGATAGGACTTGGGACGGTAGGACGGCTCGAAGTTCGTACGCACGAGCGTCTTGTCCAGTTGCAGCCCATCATCGGGCACTATCTCGACAGAGCCGCCTCGCAGCTCTCGGTTAAACAACTGCAGCAGGTCGTACTTGTTGATAGAGCCCTCGGGCACCATATTCACGAGCCCATGGGCCTCCTCGCCCGCCTCATGCTCCATGGCCTTGGCGAGCTCCAGGGTCGTTAGACCCGTCCAGATGGCGCCAGTGAAGCCCTTGACCGGCCCAGGCTGCCCCATGAACCAGTTGAGCAGCCCGATGCCTCCGGGGTTCATGTCAGGTCCAACTATCGAGTTGCGGAACGTCAGGTTCTTGCCATCGTGAAGCTCGCCCGCCGCCTTGGTCCGGTCGTAGACGCTCTCGCCGTCTGGCTCGCTCTTCTCCGTATAGGGCCCGGTGTTCCCCGCGAAAACGCAGTCGGTGCTCATGTGGAACACGCGCGTCCGTTTGTTTACGGTCATGGCGGCCAGGACATGCGGAAGCCCACCGTTTATCCAGGCGGCGTCGGGATTGGTTTCGGCCGCCTTGTTCAGCACTCCGATGCAGTTCACCACCACGTCGAAGTCGCCCTCGTCGATAGAGTCCTGCAAAAGCTTCTCGTCGCGAATGTCGCCCAAGACCTGGCTGTCGAGAAAAGAAACGCCGCGGCGGCTGAAGCCGACCACCGTGTGCCCGCGCTCCTTCAGGTAGAGCGAGATGAGGTGGCCGGCCATCCCCGTGGCGCCCAGAACCAGGAAGCGCATGCCTACTGCACCGCCTCGACCTCGCGGCCCTCAAGGGCCAGCTGCACGTACTCGGCGGTCTTGATCTTGTCGATCGTGCCCGCCACATCGAGGCGATGCGTGTTGTGGGAGGTATAGGGCTCGTCAGCCTGGGTGTGGACCTCCCCCTCCACGAAGAACTTGTCGTAGTTGAGGTCTCGCGTGTCGGCGTGAACGCGGAAGTACTCGCCCATGTCCTCGGCCCGCAGGCGCTCCTCACGAGTCATGAGCGTCTCGTAGAGCTTCTCGCCATGGCGCGTGCCGATCACGCGCGTCTCGGTGCGGCCGAACACCTCCTGGACCGCCTCGGCGAGGTCGCCGATGGTCGAGGCCGGCGCCTTCTGGATGAACAGGTCACCGGGGTTTGCGTGCTCGAATGCGAACTGCACCAGGTCCACAGCCTCGTCCAGGTTCATGAGGAATCGCGTCATGCCGGGGTCGGTGACCGTCACGGGCTCCCCCGCGCGAATCTGCTTGATGAACAGCGGAATCACGCTGCCGCGCGAGCACATGACGTTGCCGTAGCGCGTGCAGCAGATGGTGGTTCGGCCGGCGCCGTTGCGTGCGTTGGCGTAGATGATGGACTCCATCATCGCCTTGGACTTGCCCATGGCATTGATGGGGTAAGCCGCTTTGTCAGTGGACAGGCAAACAACCTTCTCGACGCCCTCCGCGATGGCGGCGTGCAACACGTTGTCGGTGCCGATGACGTTGGTCTTCACAGCCTCCATTGGGAAAAACTCGCAGGAGGGCACTTGCTTGAGGGCGGCGGCATGGAAGATGTAGTCCACGCCGTGCATGGCGTCGCGCACCGATTGCGCGTCGCGGACATCGCCGATGAAGAAACGGACCTTGGAAGCAAGCTCCGGGGACCTCTCCTGCAGTCGGTGGCGCATGTCATCCTGCTTCTTCTCGTCACGCGAGAAGATGCGGATCTCGGCCAGGTCGGTGTTCATGAAGTGTTTGAGCACGGTGTTGCCGAACGATCCGGTGCCGCCCGTGATCATGAGGGTTTTACCGGTGAAGTAACTTTTGTTTTTCATATAAATTTCCTTTCATTTCCAGTCGATGTCGTGATTAGCAGCGACTCGATCTCGTCCATAAATCTGTCTCTGGTGAAGTTGGCCCGAAAATAAGCCCTTCCCGATTCGCCGCAGCCTTCGTAGGCTGCGCGGTTGTCGATGAAATCTTCCATGAGTGTGGCGAGCCCCGCGGAATCGCCGGCGGGAACAGACCTGCCGCAACCCGAATCTCGGATTACCTCCGCAGCCGAACCATCTATAGCGGCGAGAATGGGCTTGCCAGCGGCCATGTAGCCCTGCAGCCTGCTGGGCAGCGTCGAGCTGATCCAGGGTGCTCCCGGAACCCGGAGCGTTAAGAGGCAGCAATCCGCCATACGGTAGAAGCTAGGCATTTCCTCGAAAGGATGGCGGCCGTGGAAAATCACCTTTTCGCCGAGCCCGTTGGTGGCCACATAACGCTCGCAGGCCTCAATTACGGAACCGGTACCCACGACATGTAGCTCAAAATCGTCCCTATACTTAATGCGGTTGACAGCATCAAGCACGCATGGCATGTCCTGCAGCCGCCCTATGTTGCCCATAACCATAAACCGAGTCTTCGGCGCGGGCGAGGGACTTAGCTCCATATCGAGATAGCTGTCATCGGCGTATTGCGGTACGTATTTCAGACTCGCGCGCTCGAAACCATGTACCTTCTCGAAGCAATCGACATACGCACTCGAATTCGTCGCCACGAAGTCCGCTTCTCGATAAATAGCAGTACTGACAACCCTAACGAGGGGCAATGTGAACGAAAGCGCGCTTGGGAGCATGGCCATGATGGCATCGGGCCAGATGTCTGCACAATACAGAAACGCAGGGCAGCAAGATTTTCTCTTGGCGTCTTTCATGGGCGCCGCCATAAGAACGGGCGTTATCTGGTATGCAAAAACGACATCGAAGTCGCCCGGGAGCTCCTTAGCCTTCTTCTTGGCTTTCAGCATGTAGCTAAAATAGTTTCGCGCCAAGCCAACAATACCGTTCTTGCGCGGCATCTCCTCTACGCGCACAATATGAACGCCGTTGCGCTCCTGTATGCGGTTTTTTCCATCAAGGTAATCATCGGGAATAACGCCCGTGGGATAGTTGGGAACACCAACGAGCGCAGTCACATCGTGACCGCGCCTAGCAAGCTCCTCGCACACCTCGGTAATCTGAAATTGCTCTGGCCAGTAGTGTTGGCAGATGACCAAGATCTTAAGCGGGTGAGAACTATGCAAAAGACGAGACCCATGCATTCTTAGCATGCCCCGCTTCCGGTCAGTACCTCTATAACGGTGAGAACAACAATCTTCATATCGGTCAAAACGCCCCTCCTGGCGATATACTCCAGGTCACGACGGACCATGCCATCAAAGTCGGTATCGTTGCGGTCCGTCACCTGCCACCAGCCTGTGATGCCGGGCTTCACGGCCAGGCGCTGCAGGTCGTACTCGGTGTACTCCGCGACCTCGTTGGGAAGCGGCGGGCGCGGGCCCACGACGGACATCTGGCCCAGGAACACGTTCAGGAACTGCGGGAACTCGTCGATGGAGTGCTTGCGGATGAACTTGCCGATCTTGGTGACGCGCGGGTCCTCGCGCATCTTGAACATGGCGCCGGCGATCTCGTTCTGCTCCTTGAGCTCGGCGAGACGCTCGTCGGCGTCCTTGTACATGGAGCGGAACTTCCACATGCGAAAGGTGGTCAGGCTGCCGTCGCGGTGGGTCTGGCCAACGCGCATCTGGCTGTAGAACGGGTTGCCCTCGCTCTCCAGGCGGATGGCCGCCGCCAGTACCAGGCTGGGAATAGCGATAATCGCAAGCACGACACCGCTGAACACGATGTCGAAGGCACGTTTGACGGTGCGGTATGCCAGGCGCGTGCGGTCCCAGTCCATGATGGATTGCATGGCCCTGAAGCGGCCGGCGCCCTCTTGCCGGTCCATGGCCTGAGCGATCAGCGCCGCCCCCACGGGCGCATCCGTTGCATATTGAGTTTTATTCGACAAGTTCTCTTCCAAAACTTCGTCCCCGTGTCGGGGAGCCCCCCCCCCTGCCTTGTGTAGCGACCGTTTGCGCTTAGGCAATCGCCTTTTTAAGGTTTCGCATTACGCGCTGCTCGGCTGAAAGCACGGCAAGGCCGACGCGCGTCGTTACGCGTCGGCCGCACAGGTCGAGCTCCAGATAAGCAGTGCTCTTGCGTCTGTTAATGGTTTTGATAAGGCTTTCGTGGCCCAGCAGCGGACCTGCTGTCACTACGACCTGGTCACCGTCTTTTAGAGCCTCGCTCATGGGCACTACGCGATCTCCCCTATGCGTAAACCCGCCAATAAGCTGGACCTCTTCTTTTGCCAGCGGCACAAACTGACCGTCCTGGGATAGCACCCGGGCAAAGTCGTCCATGCGCAACAGATACTGTTGCACGGTGCGGGGATCTGCCGTATCGCAGATCAGATAACCGGGAAAGAGCGGCTTGGTCGTATTGACCCATTCGCCGTGTACTTTGATCTCGGTTTGAAATTGAGGATAAAATAGCTCCTGCATGGCACCGGCCGGCACCACGCACTCGATGCGCTCGCGCATTACGTCTTCGCGACCGTTAATGACCTGGATCACATACCACACGAGCACCACCCCCTTGCTGTCTTACGTGTGGCTCACGGGGTTTGGATATGGCTTCGCAGGGCGCTTGTGCGCGAAGGCGCTCCATATTCAAACCCTGAGCCCAGTCAGACAAGCACGTGGCTCTGCCCCACCGTGAACGGTATGTATAAGTGCAGTTGCTAGAGACGCGGACGTGTATCGCAAAATGACCGCGACTCCAGCTGGCTGCGTGCGGCCCAGTCAAGCGGGTACAAAACTGGACTGCACGCAAACAGCTGTAGGACTGCTGCGATTTGTCATAAATTATCGATTCGAAAGAATTGCTTGCACGTAGACAAGAACAAGTCATTCGATGAGATAAGCATGACGACGCTATTGGAGTTCGTGGTTTTTCTGGCACCGCCGTTACGGCCGGATGCTGATCGACCCTGCGCTTTGCGTCTTGCTGGAGACGTGAGCACAGTTGAACCCATGTAACGTTCTGTATCCTAGCACAGCAGGGTGGCCCAAACGTTTTGGGGTGTGTTGAGCAACACATTGTTGATTTACCGCGGTTATGGGGGATATTGTGCCGTCTTGCACACATTGCCGCAGGTTAATGGGGGTACATGGGTTAACGTTCACAACCTGAGTTGCAAGGCTGACGTCGTGCGTTGTAAGAAGAATTGCATCTGGCTAACAAACTATGTACAAAACTTGCGGGTTATTGCGCAACTTTTTACAGGTGCTGGTGTGGGCGTCGCATCGCGAAGATGCTCATCGCACAATAGGCACGCCTGGCTACAGAGTCAACGCATTTTGAGACGGTTTGTTGGACACCTTTTTAGGTGTAGTTGTCGCAAAATTTACGACACCTACTGCTGACGGAGAACTTGAACAGGAAAGCAATTTGCAAACTTTGCAAAAATGCAGTTCAGCCACTTAATATCGCATACAAAAAGGCCACTCGATTGAGTGGCCTTGCATTCACGATGGTGGAGACGAGGGGGATCGAACCCCTGACCTCTTGACTGCCAGTCAAGCGCTCTCCCAGCTGAGCTACGCCCCCGTGACAAGAAATTACTATAGGGGAAGTTGGCGTGGGGTGCAAGGGGGAATTATGGATTGGATCTTCTACGGACGGGCTTTCCTGGGACGGGGCAAAAATAATCACTCTACGAGCGACTATTTTTTTCCACAGTCCCGATAAAACCCTGATGCAGTAAGAATCCGATTGCTACGCCTTGGTGGACTTGGATCTTGGCTGTTCCTCTTACGATGTTGCTGATGCCGGTGTCGGCTAGTAATCCCAAGGAGCTGTGGTCTAGTTCCCACTCCAAGCCGTGTTCGCTGACTTCGGTGTTTGGGGCGATTGCGATGATGGAGAAGGTTTTGCCTTCGGCGCCCTGGATGGTCCAGGACTCGCCTGCGTGGAGGATGCGGGCTGTGGTCTCGTCTTCGCAGATCCAGACGGGGGCGTTGTCGTAGGCTGCCAGTAGGCCCAGGACGCTTAGGGCCATGTCGGGGCGGCCTCCGGTGGCGCAGGTTGTTACTAGTTCGGCGGCTGGCCAGCGACGGCGGACGGCGTCCAAGGCTAAGGCCAGATCGGTGTAGTCCTTGTAGGGGTTGTGGCGTTCTACTTCAAAATCATCAGCGGCGTCGACTAGGGCGCGCCCCTCATCGCTTACGGTGTCGGCGTCGCCCACGTAGACGTCGCAGCTCAGGCCTGCGCCCAACAGGGCGTCAAGGCCGCGGTCTACGGCTACGATGTGGTCGCACTCCCCTGTCAGCTGGCGAAGCAAATCCACGCTCGCCACCACCGGCGAGCCGCAAACAACTAATATTTTGCAAGCCACGGCCGTCGCCTAGCCCTCAAACGAAAGCACGCGGGCCAGGTCCAGGTCCTCGTAGCTGTCGAGAAAGATGTCGCAGTTGGCACGCACCTCATCGCGCTCCATACGGCCGTGCGGATCATAGATACCCACGCGTTTAAAGCCTGCAGTGCCGGAGCTCTTAAGTCCAAAGACGGCGTCCTCAAACACCCACGCGCGCTCAAACTTGTGCCCGTGGCGCTCTTCCAGGCGACGCAGCGCCAGCTCGTACACGTCGGGAAACTGCTTGGAGCGTCCCGCCTCGCCCGTGGTGGTAATAAACTCCATGTAGCGATCAAGGCCAGCACCCGCAAGGGCGGACTGCACCAGTTCGGCCGGCGTGGACGTGGCAACGCACATGGCAATACCGGCCGCCTTCGCCTGCCCCAAAAATGCCAAGAGACCCTCGCACGGCGGCACCTTGGAATAACTATCAATCAAAATCTCGCCCAGCTCGCGATACAGCTCCTCGCCATTCGTGCCAATGCCCCACGTGTCGTGGTAGGCCTGGCACTCGTCCTCCAGCGAAAGATGTTCAAACTGGGCAAAATCGTCGACCGTTACATTAATGCCATGACGGTACAATAACTCGGGCTGCGCATAGCCCCAGACAGGTGTGCTATTAACCAGTGTCCCGTCGCAATCGAAAATAAAAGCAACACTTGGGGCAGCGATGTGGTCCATAAACGAGCCTTTCGATGTCAAATGGTAAACAAGCTGCTAAAAACGTTTTACCAAACGTCTGACTAACATTTTTGAAACCCTAATTGGTAAAAACTGTCAAGAGTTTTACCACGGTAATTCTGCCAATGGTATAAACACGGCGCTTACCGATTAAACGTCCCCGAAAATCCACTTTCGTCCATAAAACTAACGTACAGGTGTTATCGTAGTTTTGCCGAAAGTTCCACCGAGCACGCGAGGTGGAACGAATCACTGAAACTTCGCCGTCCCTTCGATTCGTGCAGCCTTGGACCTTTGGCATCTAGTCACCAAGGCAACATGCTGCCGCGTCATGATGGGATCAAACGTGAGCGATACAAAGCTAAAGCCAGTAACCAAAAAGCCCGCCACCCGTAAAGCCGCCCCGCACGCACCGGAGCTCTCCAAAGACGATGTCTACCTGTTTGGCATTGGAATGTGGGAGCGCAGCTGGGAGAAAATGGGTGCTCACCCCGACACGCAGAACCGTATGCGTGGCTGGCGCTTTTGCGTTTGGGCGCCCGACGTAAAGAGCGTCCACGTCATTGGCGAATTTAACGACTGGGATGAGCAGGCCAACCCGCTGGTGCCCGTGCGTACGAGCGCTATTTGGGAAGGCTTTGTTCCCGGTGCCGAGCAGGGTCAGCTCTATAAGTACCTTATCGAGACCAACGAGGGCGAAAAGCTCTACAAGGCCGATCCGTACGCCTTTAAGGCCGAGTGCCCTCCGGGAACGGCAAGCGTGCTGTGGACCATCGACGACTACCAGTGGAGTGACGCCGCATGGCTCAAGCGCCGTGCCAGCTACAACCACATGTCGCAGCCCCTTAACATCTACGAGGTGCATATCGGCTCGTGGAAGCGCCACGGCGACGCGCCGCAGGGCGAGCCCGACGAGTACGGCAACTACCCCGGCCCCATGGATCCCTTCCCCGCGCAGCGCGGCGAGTTTTACACCTACGACGACCTGTCAGTGGAGCTCGTGGACTACGTGCACGACATGGGCTACACGCATATCGAGGTCATGCCGCTTATGGAGCATCCCTTCGACGGCTCCTGGGGCTACCAGACAACCGGCTACTTTGCCGCCACGTCGCGTTACGGTAACCCGCAGCAGCTCATGCACTTTATCGATGCGTGCCACGAGGCGGGCATCGGTGTGATCATGGACTGGGTGCCCGGCGGTTTTTGCGCCGACGACCACGGACTCGCCACCTTTAACGGCCACATGCTGTTTGAACACGAGATTCACCCCAACTGGGGCACGCACAAGTTCGACTTCGCCCGCGGCGAGGTCCGCTCCTTCTTGGTCTCCAACGTACTGTACTGGCTCGAGAACTTCCACGTGGACGGCATTCGCATGGACGGCGTGTCCAGCATGCTGTACCTCAACTTTGGCATCAACGATCCAGGCCAAAAGAAGTTCAACAAGTACGGTACCGAGGAGGATCTGGACGCCAGCGCGTTTATCCGCCAGGTCAACTGCGCCGTGGAGGCACACTTCCCCGACGTGATGATGATGGCCGAGGAGTCCACAGCGTGGCCACTCGTGACCTATCCGCCGCAGGACGGAGGCCTGGGCTTCCACTACAAGTGGGACATGGGCTGGATGAACGACACCCTGCACTACATGCAGACCGATTTTCCGTGGCGCCCCGGCAACCACGGGCTGCTCACGTTCTCCATCATGTACGCCTTCACCGAAAACTTCATTTGCCCGCTGAGCCACGACGAGGTCGTGCACGGCAAGTGCTCGCTGATCGGACGCATGCCGGGCGACTGGTGGCGCCAGTTTGCCGGCCTGCGCACACTGGCCTTCTATCAGATGACGCACCCCGGTGCCAAGCTCAACTTTATGGGCAACGAGATCGGCCAGTTTATTGAGTGGCGCTACTACGAGTCCATCCAGTGGTTCCTGACCGAACAGTACGAGACCCACAAGCATCATCAGGCGTTTATCAAGGCGCTCAATCACCTATACACCGCCGAGCCCGCCCTGTACGAGCGCGGATACACCGACGACGGCTTTACCTGGATCGATGCGGACAACTCCAAGCAGTCCATCGTGAGCTTTGTGCGCCAGGGCGAGGACATCGACGACGACCTGGTGATCCTGATCAACTTTGATCCGGCGAGCTACGAGAGCTTCCGTGTGGGCGTGCCGCGCGAGGGTGACTGGGAGGTCATCTTTGACTCCGACCGTCCCGAGTTTGGCGGCAGCGGCTATGCCGGCGAGGAGCCCTACACCTGCTCGAGCGAGCCATATCCCTGGAACGGGCAGATGGACTCCATTGAGATTAAGGTGCCCGGCCTGGCTGGCGTGGTGCTTAAGCGCCGCGGTCCCAGCAGCTACAAGCCGCCAGTGGTTGAGGAGCCCAAGGCTGCACCCAAAAAGCGTACATCTTCGGTGAAGCTCAAGCCCGCAGCCGCCGAGAAGGCTCCGGCCAAGGCGAAGGCCACAACCGCGACCAAGGCCAAAGCTAAGGCCGCAGCAAAGCCCGCTGCTAAGGCTAGCGCAACCAAGAAGTCGGCCGCCAAAAAGGCCGCTACCAAGGCCAAGTCTGCTTCTGTTAAGTCGTCTGCCAAGAATGCGTAACAAAGCCGTTACCGCTGCATTAACCCACCCCGCCGGGGCGTAGGATACAAGTCATAGCCGTTCCGGGAGAAACATCCCCGGGGGAAAGGAACGTATGAATACGATCTTCGACAACAAGCAGGAGTTTACCGAGCTCTATCGCGATGCCGTCATGAGCATCAGCGGCAAGAGCGTCGAGGCCGCCAGCGACCTCGACCGCTTTAACGCCCTGGCCAAGCTCGTGGCCGCGAAGGCCCGCACCGTAGCCACCAAGAGCGACGCCCGCGTGGTGTCCGAGGGCAAAAAGCGCGTGTACTACTTCTCGATCGAGTTTTTGATCGGCCGCCTGCTCGACAACTACCTGCTCAACTTTGGCGTGCGCGACATGGTCGCCGAGGCGCTCGGCGACATGGGTTTCGACCTTTCCGTCATCGAGAACCAGGAGCCCGATCCGGCTCTGGGCAACGGTGGTCTGGGCCGTCTGGCAGCCTGCTTCCTGGATTCCATGGCAGCCGAGGGCATCGCCGGCTACGGCAACGGCATGCGCTACCGCTACGGCCTGTTTAAGCAGGAGATCGTTAACGGTAGCCAGGTGGAGACCACCGACGAGTGGCTCACCCACGGATATCCCTGGGAGGTCCGTCGTCAGGACAAGGCCGTGACCATCAAGTTTGGTGGCCATGTTGAGGGCTTTGAGGAGAACGGCCGCACGTTCTACCGCACGGTGGACACGCAGGACATCCTGGCGGTCCCTTATGACATCCCCGTGGTGGGCTATGCCGGCGAGACCGTCAACAAGCTGCGCGTCTGGGCTGCCGAGCCGGTCGAGGAGCACTTTGACCTTGAGGCCTTCAACCGCGGCGACTATGCCCTGGCCGACGCCGAGCGCGCCGAGGCCGAGGCCATCAGCGCGATCCTCTACCCCAACGACGCCGGCGAGCACGGCCGTCTACTGCGCCTAAAGCAGGAGTACCTGTTTGTCTCGGCCGGCATCTACAGCCTGCTCGACACCTTTGAGAAGGAGCACGGCGAGAACTGGGAGCTGCTGCCGCAGTTTGTTGCCATCCATACCAACGACACCCACCCCGCCATGTGCGGCCCCGAGCTCATGCGCATCCTGATCGATGAAAAGAAGCTCGAGTGGGACGACGCCTGGAACATCGTGACGCAGGTCGTGAGCTACACCAACCACACCATCCTGCCCGAGGCTCTGGAGAAGTGGCCCATCGGCACGTTCTCCAAGCTCCTCCCCCGCGTGTACCAGATCATCGACGAGATCAGCCGTCGTTGGCACGAGTCATTCGATACCACGCAGGAGGGCTGGCAGGAGCGTCTGCGCCAGACCGCCATTCTGTGGGACGGCGAGATTCGCATGGCCAACCTGTCTGTGATCTGCAGCCATAGCGTCAACGGCGTGGCAAAGATCCACTCCGACATCATCAAGAACATCGTGCTCAAGGACTTCTATGCCTTAACGCCCGAGAAGTTCAACAACAAGACCAACGGCATCTCGCACCGTCGCTTCTTTACCGAGGCCAACCCCACCTACGCCAAGCTCGTCACCGATGCCATTGGCGATGGCTGGCTCAAGGACGCCTTTGAGCTTGAGAAGCTCAAGGAGTTTAAGGACGACACCGAGTTCCTGAAGGCCGTGGGTGCCTCCAAGCGCGCCAACAAGGAGCGCCTGGCCGCCTACGTTAAGGCCGAGACCGGTCTGGTCATCGATCCCAACACCGTCTTCGATGTTCAGGTGAAGCGCTTCCATGCCTACAAGCGCCAGCTCATGAACATCATGAAGGTGATGGACATCTACAACCGTCGTATCGCCGATCCCAACTTCCACGTGACGCCGACGACCTTCATCTTTAGCGGCAAGGCTGCCTCGAGCTACACCTTCGCCAAGGAGACCATCCGCCTCATTAACTCCGTTGCCGAGGTCATCAATAACGATGCCCGCGTCAACGAGGTCATGAAGGTCTGCTTTATCCCCAACTTCCGTGTGAGCAACGCCCAGCTCATCTACCCCGCCGCCGAGATCTCGGAACAGATCTCCACGGCCGGCAAGGAGGCCTCGGGCACGTCTAACATGAAGCTCATGATGAACGGCGCCATTACGCTGGGCACCCTCGACGGCGCCAACATCGAGATCGCCGACCTGGCCGGCCGCGAGAACGAGGCCATCTTTGGCCTGACCGCTCCCGAGGTCGAGCAGCTCTGGGCATCCAACAGCTACTTTGCATGGGATACCCTCAACGGCGACCGCGAGCGCCTGGGCCGCGTGATGGACGAGCTCAAGGACAACACCTTTGCGGGTCTTTCGGGCAACTTCGAGAGCATCTACAACGAGCTCATGAACAACAACGACCCCGACCTGGTCATGGCCGATTTCCGCAGCTACGTCGACGCCTGGGAGGCGCTCACGAACAGCTATGGCGACCAGGAGACCTGGAACCGCAAGGCGCTGCTCAACACCGCCTCCTCCGGCTGGTTCTCGAGCGACCGCACCATTCGCGAGTACCGCGACGAGATCTGGCACGCGTAAAGGCGCGCGAGTTCCCTTTGCCGCACGGTATTACTCGACGGGCGCGACCGAGCGCCGCGCCCGTCGCTAACGGGTTAGATATATCGATGACAGAAGGAGAAATCGATGAGTAAGAAAGAATGCATCGCGATGCTCCTCGCAGGAGGACAGGGCAGCCGATTGGGGGCACTGACCCAAAAGATCGCCAAGCCGGCGGTTAGCTTTGGCGGTAAGTTCCGCATTATCGACTTTTCACTCTCCAACTGCTCCAACTCGGGCATCGACACGGTGGGCGTTCTGACGCAGTACCGTCCCTACCTGCTGCATGCCTACGTGGGCTCCGGCGAGGCGTGGGATCTGGACAGTCGTGACGGCGGCGTGTCGATCCTTCCGCCGTACGAGACGCAGACCGGTGGCGCCTGGTATGCGGGCACGGCCGACGCCATTACGCAGAACCTCGACTACATCAAGGCCAACGACCCCAAGTACGTCCTGATTCTTTCGGGTGACCACCTGTATCGCATGGACTACCGCAAGATGCTCAAGACGCACATTGAGAACAACGCCGACCTCACGGTGAGCGTTATGCCCGTGCCGTGGGAGGAGGCCAGCCGCTTTGGCATCCTGACCACCGACCCCGATGACGGCCGCATCACCAAGTTTACCGAGAAGCCCGAGAAGCCCGATTCGAACCTCGCGTCCATGGGCATCTACATCTTCTCGGCCGACGTGCTGATCGAGGCGCTCGAGGAGGACGCTCTGGACCAGCGCTCGAGCCACGACTTTGGCAAGGACATCATCCCCAAGCTGCTCGGCGAGGACAAGCGCCTGTACAGCTACGAGTTCCACGGCTTTTGGAAGGACGTCGGCACCATCGCCAGCTTCCACGAGACCTCGATGGACCTGCTGGGCAACAACCCCGAGTTCGATCTGTTTGACAAGAACTTCCCCATCATGTCCAACATCACCACGCGCCCCCCGCACTACATTGGTCCGGACGGCCGCCTGGACGACTGCCTGGTCTCCAACGGCTGCAAGATCTACGGCACCGCTCGCCACTCGATCCTTTCGACCGATGTCATCATCGAGGAGCGCGCCGTGGTCGAGGACTCCGTGCTGCTGCCGGGCGCGCACGTTAAGAGCGGCGCGCACATCTGCCGCGCCATTTTGGGCGAGAACTCCACGGTCGAAGAGGGCGTGAAGCTCGGCTCTGTCGATACCACCAAGGATACGGCCGTCATTGGAAATGACGTCGTTATCGGGAAGGGGGAATGATCCGATGATCAATCGCAAGGCCATCGGTTATATCACCGCTAACTACTCCTCGACCTACGGCAGCGTGCTGCTCAAGGACCGTCCCATCGCGTCCGTCCCGTTTTTGGGCCGCTACCGCCTGATCGACTTTCCGCTGTCCAACATGATGAATGCCGGCATCAAGACCGTCGGCGTCGTCATGCCGGGTAACTACCGTTCGCTGATCGACCACGTGGGCTCGGGCAAGGACTGGGGTCTGGACCGCAAGAAAGGCGGCCTGTTCCTGGTACCGGGTAACGCCTATGGCACCACCAAGGGCGGCATGCGCTTTTTGCTGCGCGACATCATCTCCAACAAGACGCTGTTCCAGCGCTCGGACAAGCCCTATGTCGTGATGATGGGCACCAACATCATCTTTAACATGGACCTCAACACCATCATCGAGGCGCACGAGAACTCCGGCGCCCAGATGACCGTGGTGTACTCCAAGGCTACGCGCAACATCGATGACGAGACCAAACTCGAGATTAACGAGAACGGCCGCCTGACGGGCGTGAGCGCCGGCGTCGTGTACGGCGACAACTCCTCTATGGACTGCTGCATCGTCAACCGCCAGACGCTGCTCGAGATTATCGATCACTACCAGGCCGCCGACTATCTGGACCTGCTCGAGGCACTCCAGGGCGACTTCGGCAACATCGACGTGTGCAGCTACGAGTACAAGGGCGAGGTCGTAGGCGTGTTTAGCGAGAAGTCGCTGTATCGCCGCAGTATGGACCTGCTCGACCAGACCGTGTCCGACAAGCTCTTTGATCCCGAACGCCCGATCCTGACCAAGGCCCACGACGTGCCGCCTTCGCGCTATGCGACCGGCAGCCACGCGTGCAACTCGATCATCTCGGCCGGCTGCATCATCAAGGGTACCGTGCGCAACTCGATCCTGTCGCGCGGCGTTGTGGTTGAGGAAGGTGCTTCGGTGACCAACTCGATCATCAACCAGAGCTGCATCGTCAAGAGCGGCGCACGCGTCGAGAATGCCATTCTGGACAAAAACAACGTGGTCCCCACCAACACCGAGCTTCGCGGCACGCCCGAGAACATCCTAGTGCTGGGCAAGGCCCCGTTAACATCTGATACCACCATCGCACGTTAACGTTGGCACCGCGACATCGCTCGTAACATGTAGAATAGCCGCCCGGTTTGTGCCAGGCGGCTATTCTCGAATTGCAACATGGGAGACAATATGGCAGATTCCAGCAAAAAGATGCAGATCGTGTTTGCCTCGGCCGAATGCGCACCGTTTGTAAAGACCGGTGGCCTGGGCGACGTGGCAGGCTCGCTGCCTGCGGCGCTTGTGCGCGCCGGCGCCGAGGTCATCGTGATGGTGCCCAAGTACGCCACCATCAAGGACGAGTACAAGTCCCAGATGGAGCACTTCTCCGACTTTTACGTGAGCCTGGGCTGGCGCAACGAGTACTGCGGGCTCGAGAAGCTCGAGCACGACGGCGTAACGTACATGTTCATCGACAATGAGCGCTACTTTGCACGCGACTATCCGTACGGTTTCTTTGATGACGGCGAGCGATTTGCGTTTTTCTCAAAGGCCATCACCGAGAGCCTGCAGCACCTGCCCGAGGGCTTTGAGTGCGACATCCTGCACTGCAACGACTGGCAGACGGCACTGGCGCCCGTATTCTTGCGCGAGTTCTACCAGGGTCTGCCGCTGTACGACCGCGTCAAGACCGTGTTCTCGATTCATAACGTGGCGTTCCAGGGCCAGTTTAGCGACACCGTGATGGAGGACATCCTGGGCGTGGCGCACATTCCGGCGGCCGCCTCGCAGCTGCGTTGCGACGCCTGCAGCATCAACTACATGCTGGGTGCGCTGCGCTATGCCGATGCCATCACCACGGTGAGCCCCACCTATGCGGGCGAGATCCAGACGCCAGAGTTTGGCGAGGGCCTGGACGGCGTGCTGCGCGAGCGATCCTATGCGCTGCAGGGCATTTTGAACGGCATTGACGTGGCGGGCTTTGACCCGGCGACCGACAAGCGCATTGCCGCCAACTACACCGTCGAGGACCGTTCTGGCAAGGCCGTGTGCAAGGCCAAGCTGCAGGAAGAGCTGGGGCTCGAGGTGCGCGACGACCGCCCGCTTATGGTGATGGTCACGCGTCTGACGCGCCAGAAGGGCATGGACCTGGTCATGTACGCGCTCGACCGCATTTTGGCCGGCGGCGTGCAGGTGGCGGTGCTGGGCACTGGCGACCGCGACTACGAGGACGGCCTGCGATACTTCCAGGACAAGTACCCCGGTACCATGGCCGCACGCATCGAGTTCGATCCGGCGCTGTCGCAGCGTATGTATGCCGCCGCCGATATGTTCCTGATGCCGTCGAAGTTTGAGCCCTGCGGCCTGTCACAGATCATCGCCATGCGCTACGGCACCCTGCCCATCGTGCGCGAGACCGGTGGCCTGAAGGACACGGTGATCCCGTATAACGAGTTTACCGGCGAGGGCACGGGCTTCTCGTTTAGTAACTTTAACGGCGACGAGATGGGCGACGCCGTGTTCCGCGCGGCGCGCCTGTTCTGGGACAACCGCGATGTCTGGAACCAACTAGTCACGCAGGCAATGAGCCAGGACTTTAGCTGGACGCGCTCGGCCGACAAGTATCTGGACCTGTATTTCTTTATGCATCCGGAGATTGAGCGCCCGGCGGCAGTTGCCGACGAGCCCGTGGTTATGGCCGAGAAGGCTGAGGCCGAGCCCGAGGTTGTGGCCAAGCCCGAGCCCAAGGCCGAGGCGGTTGTTGAGGTGCCTGCTGCAGGGGAGCCCAAGGCTGAGGAGAAACCGGTTGAGGCTAAATCTGAGGTGAAGGTTGAAGCAGCTCCCGAGGCCGAGGAGAAGCCGGCTGCGAAGCCTGCCGCTAAGAAAACCACGACGCGCAAGACGACGGCCAGGAAGGCTACGACAACCAAGGCCGCTGCCACCAAGGCCGCTGCCACCAAGACTGCCGCAGCAAAGACGACTGCTGCCAAGGCAACGACGACGCGCAAGCGCACGGCCGCCGCTGCCAAGAAGGCCGCCGAGGTCGAGGCAACCCCTGGGGTAAAGGCCGAGACCGCCGAGCCCCAGCCGGCTGCTAAGGCTCCGACAAAGACTGCTGCCAAGAAGACGACCGCGACCGCCAAGAAGGCTACAGCTACGAAGGCGGCGGCTACCAAGACCACCGCAACGAAGGCTGCCCCCAAAGCGGCCGCCAAGGTCGAGGAGACGCCTGCCGAGTCCAAGGCAGAGGCAGCCGTCGAGGCCAAGCCCGCTGCCAAGACCACCACGCGAAAGCGCACGACGGCAACCAAGAAGACAACGGCAAAGGCCACAACTCCCAAGGCAGAGACTAAGCCCGCTGCTGCCAAAGAGGAGCCCAAGGCCGAGGTAAAGGCCAAGCCGGCGCCGAAGGCCGCTGAGGTCAAGGCCGCCCCGAAGACAGAGGCTAAGCCCGAGCCTGCCAAGGAGACCCCGGCCTCCCCCGCCGCTCCGACAGAGAAAAAGGCCCCGTCCAAGAAGACGTCCGTCCGCAAGGCAATGGCCACCCGCAAGCGCCGCTAATCCGGACGATTATAACTTAATCCTCAACGCAAAAGAGGGCGCCCCAACCAGGCGCCCTCTGCTCAGTAGATTTTTGGGACATGCCTTAAAATCTACCTTTCACGAATCGCATGCCGACGGAGCTAAAAGGTAGATTTTAAGGCATGTCCCAAAAATCTACTGCGGTTGGTAAAACGATTTTCTAGGACAACCGTTCGCCGATGGTAAACGGATGTTGTTTATACGCTCAGTGTACAACAGATATACTTTCAACTTGTGCGTAAAGCCCATGGCCGCAGGCCATGATTCTATTGAACTGGACCGTACTATGAGATTGATTCACAACAGCCGCCTGCCGCAGTTTCGCACTCCGTTTGGCGCTGTGACCACCGGAACTTCCGTTGCACTCTCCGTGATTTTGGAGGATGCCGATCCCAACCAGGCAACACTCACCCTGCGTACCTGGGTCGATGACGTCGGCGAGACCCTGATCCCGATGGAGCACGAAGGCGATGGCATTTTTACCGGCGAACTCAAATGCGCTGAGCCGTGTCTTGTGTGGTACAGCTTTATCTGCAATATCGAGGGTCAACCCGAGGTTCGCCTGGGCGCGCCCGAGGGCCGCACCGGCGGCGAGGGCGTAACCTACGACTACGCCGAGGTGCCATCCTTCCAGATTACCGTCTATGGGCACCGCGAGAACCGGCCCACCTGGTACGAGCGCGGCATGGTGTACCAGATCTTCCCCGACCGCTACGCCCGTGACGAGCATTGGCGCGAGCGCACAATGGCCGAACTCGAGAAACCGCGCAAGGGCATTCAGCGCCGGATAGTCGAGGACTGGAACGAGCCGCCCGTGTACGAGCGCGCCGAAGACGGCTCCATCAAGACCTGGGACTTCTACGGCGGTTCGCTCAAGGGCATCCAGGAAGACCTGCCCCGCATCGCCGAGCTGGGCTTTACGGCCATCTACCTCAACCCCATCTTTGAAGCCGCGAGCAACCACCGCTACGACACGGCCGACTACTCCAAGATCGACCCGATCCTGGGCACCGAGCAGGACTTTACCGAGCTGTGCCAGGCAGCCGAGAAGCTGGACATCTCCATTATCCTGGACGGTGTCTTCAACCACACGGGCGACGACTCGATCTATTTCAACCGCTACGGCAACTACCCCGGCGTGGGTGCTTGGCAGAGCGAGGATTCGCCGTGGCGCGATGCATTTACCTTCCACGAGGACGGCTCGTACGACTGCTGGTGGGGCGTGGGCAACATGCCGGCCATCAACGAAAAGTCCGAGCTGGTGCGCGAGAAGCTCCTGGGCAAGGACGGCGTGATTCGCAAATGGCTGCGCGCCGGTGCCCATGGTTGGCGCCTGGACGTCGCCGACGAGCTTTCCGACGACTTCTTGGCCGAGATCAAGAAGGCCGTACTTGCCGAAAAGCCCGACGCACTGTTGCTCGGTGAAGTCTGGGAAGACGCCTCCAACAAGATAAGCTACGGCCATCTGCGCCGCTACCTGCAGGGCTCCGAGCTGGACTCTGCTATGGATTACCCCTTCCGCGACATGGTCATCGGCTTTTTGATGGGCTACAAGAACGCCTACGAGGCCGCCGAGGATATCGAGACCCTGCGCGAGAACTACCCGAGCGAGGCATTGTCCTGCGCTCTCAATCTGCTTTCGAGCCACGACCGTCCGCGCATCATCTCGGTGCTCGGCGGCGGCCCCGACGAGTCGCAGCTGCCCGAGTGCGAGCGCAGCAAATGGCGTCTGGACGACAACTCGATGGGACTGGCCAAGAGCCGCTTTTGGCTTGCCACGCTCATGCAGATGACCTTCCCCGGCGTACCTTCGATCTACTACGGCGACGAGTACGGCCTGGAGGGCCTTACCGATCCGGGCAACCGCCGCACCCTGCCGACCAAGGACCAACTGCACGATTTCGACACGCTGGCTATTGTCAAGAACGCCTCCGCCGTACGCCGTGCGCTGCCTTTTATGATCGACGGCGAGATGAAGGCCTTCGCGCTCAACGACGAGGTACTGGCATACAACCGCACGGGCAAGGATCGCGAGTCCGCGACGGTTATCATCAACCGCAGCCTGCGCAATTCGCACCGTGTGACGATTCCGGCGCTCGACGAATGTGCGAGTGACGTGATCAGCGGTCACGAGTGCGAGATCCACAACGGTACCGTCACGCTCGATCTGTATCCGCTGGGCTCGTCGATCATCTATCACCATGCCGAGCAGCGCCTGCAGGAGCCGCTCGATCACGGCGCGGGCGTCGTGTGCCACATCACCTCGGTACCGACTGACGATGGCAAGCCGGGTACGATCGGCGCACCAACGCGTCGCTTTATCGACCATCTGGCTGCTATGGGCATGCGCTACTGGCAGGTCCTGCCCGTCAACCCGACGGACTTCTTCCGCTCCCCTTACGCTGGGCCTTCGGCCTTTGCGGGCAATATTGACCTGCTACCCGAGAACCATGAGGAGCTGGCGGTCGACTTTGAGACTTGGAAGGCCCGTGGCGGCGAGGATGCAGACCCGCTCTACACGGCGTTTAAACATCGCAACGCCGATTGGCTCGAGAAGTACTGCGTCTACATGGCCGTTAAGAAATACTTTGAGGGCGAATCGCGTCACGATTGGCCGGCCGATGTTGCGCGCTACAACGAGCATCTGATTGACGACAAGCGTTTCCACGACGAGGCAGAGCTGCAGGCGTACATGCAGTACCGCTTTGACCTGGCCTGGTGCGAGCTCATGAACTATGCGCACAAGAAGGGCATCGAGGTTATCGGCGACATTCCTATGTATGTTTCGGATGATTCGGCCGATGCATGGAGCGAGCCCGAGAACTTCTGGCTGTCCGATACCGGCAAGGCGATTGAGATTTCTGGCGCGCCGCCTGACAATTTTGCGCCCGAGGGCCAGGTGTGGGGCAACCCCACCTTCCGCTGGGATCACATGAAGGAGAACGGTTACCGCTGGTGGATGGACCGTCTGCGTCGCGCGTTCTCGCTCTACGACCGCGTGCGCCTGGACCACTTCCTGGGATTCCATAGCTACTTTAGCATTCCCGCAGGTAAGGCCTGTGCCGATGGCCGCTGGCTGGCGGGTCCGGGCAAGGATCTGTTCCAAACTGCCTATGACGAGCTGGGTCCGCTCAACTTTATCGCCGAGGACCTGGGCTACCTGACGCCCGGCGTTCGCGCGATGGCTTCGACCTGCGGTTTCCCCGGCATGGACGTGCTGGAGTTTAGCGACTACGACGTCCGCAACGGCGTGTATCCCACGCCGGGCAAAATTCTGTACACCTCGACGCACGACACATCGACGCTCGCCGGTTGGTGCACGCGCTCCTTTGCGGGCGGCGACGAGCCGAGCGGTAAGGAGCTTGCCGGCAAGCTGATGGGCGACGCGCTCGCAAGCAATGCTCCGCTTGTGATGATGCCGCTACAGGATGTACTGGGGCTAGGCGACGACGCGCGCATGAACGTGCCGGGTGTCGCCACGGGCAACTGGACATGGCAGGCGCAGGAGACCGACATTGCGGCGGCCGAAGAGAAAACTGCGAAGCTCCTGCGCAACACCCATAGATTCTGGGGCGAAGCGTGATAAAACCCCCGATATAGGGTACAGTTACAGCTGTTTGAATTTTTGCGGGCAGAGCGATCTGCCCGCTTTGTGCTGAAAAGGAAGTATTATGGCGCGCTACGATTACAAGTGCACGAGCTGCGGCAACGTGTTTGAGGTTGAGCACCCCATGTCCGAGACGCCCGAGGTCGTGTGCCCGAGCTGCGGCGCTCCGGCGACAAAAACGTTCTCGGCCAGCGGCATTAAGTTCGACGGCAGCGGTTTCTACAACACCGACCAGCGCAGTGGCGGCTCCAGCACCAACGCCACAAATGGCTGCTGCGCCAACTGCCCGCACAATCATTAGAGATAAGCGCCCCCGCTACCCAGATTTCCTTATGAGTTGCGGTGAAATAGGGACTGTTTGGCGGGTAGAAGCCGCTATTCAATCCCTATTTCACCGCAACTTAGTAGTTACTTGAGGACCAGGCGGGCGCAGAAGTGGCCGTCGTAGGAGTCCGCATTAGCGGGCACACTTTGGAAGAGGCCTCGAGCATTTTGGCGCAGGGTGACGAGGTTCTTGGCGTAATCGTACTCGGGGAGCTGCAGAATCTGGGCCTCGGAGAGCGGCGCCACGGTAAAGCCGGCGCCCTCGGGAGAGGCCAGGAAGGCATCCACGACCTGCGTGTTCTCTTCATCAAAAACCGAGCAGGTGGCATAGATAAGCTCACCGCCGGCAGCCACGCGCGCGGCTGCCTCCTTGAGCATCGTCAGCTGCAGCTTAGGCAGTTTAGTCGTAACGTCGTCCTCGGTCAGACGCCACGGTATCTCGGGATGACGGCGCATGGTGCCGCTGCCAGAGCACGGCGCATCGATAAACACCGTGTCGAACAGGGCAGGCTCGCCAAGCATTGCGTCAAAGGACGTGAGTACCTCATTGAGCTCGCAGGCATCGCCCGAGACCGTACGGACGCCCGGGATACCCGCCTGATGAAGGCGCGCGAGATTCTGATCGCACTTGCGATCGTGCAGATCGAGCGCGGTGTGTTGACGATCATACCCGGCGCGCTTGGCCTGGCACATCATCACATAGGTCTTGGTGCCGCGACCGGAGCCGATCTCCAGGCAACGACCGGGACGTGTTGCGGCAGTAGCGATAAGCTGAGCGTTGAGGTCCGAGGCAACCGCGGCAGCACGCTCAAACACGCCCGATGCAACCGTGACCTGCGCATCGACCGGAGCATGGCAGCCCGGGAAGACAGGCGCAACGAGCTGCGAGATATACGGGTCGGCCTTAGTCGCAAACGCATTCTCGTGCAGTGCAAGCGGAGCAGGCGCCAGATTGCCGGCAAAGTTGAGCACGCCCTCGGGCGTATCGAACGAGGCCATAATACGAGCGCACAGCCAGCGAGGAAGACCCATCAAACGCGAAAGGCGAACCAAACGGCGCTCGGACTCATCCACGTCGGATGCCGTGGCAAAGTCCTCAACGTTGTCCGCAACCTTGTGCAGCACCGCGTTAGCCAGGCCCGCGGCAGATTTAGCACCGCTACGCACCAGCTCAACACCCTGACTCACGGCAACGCGGCCCTGCGTATGCAGATAGAGCATCTCGAAGGCCGAAATACGAAGCGCCATGCGAACACGCGGCGCGACCTTTTTGGGCTTATCCAAAAACTGATCGAGCAGCTCATCCAAAATGCCCTGCGTGGCGGCAACACCGAGCGCCAAACGTGCGGCAAAAGCAGAATCGCGCTGGTCAATAGCCTTAGCGGAAGCACGGGAAGACAGCACGTCGCGTGCGTACATACCGCGGCGATCGGCCTCCATCAACACATCGAGCGCAAGCTTGCGCGCGGGAGACAACTTGCTCATGACAGTACACCCCACCTAAGATCGGCGCCCTGCAGGCCGGCAGCCCAGGCAGAAGCAGCCATGGCACGCTTGCCATCGGGCTTAACCTCGAGCAGTTCAACCGCACCATCGGAAAGGCCCAGATAAACACGCTTACCCTTGACGGCAACAGCGCCCTCGGCAAGCGACATATCAGCCGCCGCAGCATCGAGCACACGCACGGTCTTGCCGGCAATCACGCAACGGGCAGGCGCGGTATCGGACGAAGCGAGCACATGACGCACGCAATCGAGCGCCGTCATCTGTGGATCCAGACGCATCTCCTGCTTGGAAATCTTGACAGCATGCGTGACAAGCGACTCATCCTGCTCAGTCCAAACAGCCGAGCCATCGGCAAGCGAGGGAAGTGTATCGGCAAGCAACTTACCGCCCAGCTCGCCAAGCTCCATCGTGAGCGCCTCGGCATGCTTACCGGCAACCGGAGTGGAAGCCTGCGCACAATAAGCGCCCGTATCCACGCCATGTCCGATGCGCATGATAGAAACGCCAGCAAGCTCATCACCAGCAAGAATCGCACGCTGAATGGGGGCAGCGCCACGCCAACGAGGCAGCAGCGAAGCATGAACATTCACAATACCAAGCGGCGCCATATGCAGCACCTCATCGGGCAAAATGCAGCCATAGGCAGCCACACAGAAAATGTCAGCCCGCGCAGCCAGGAGCGCCTCAACTACCTCCGGCGTCATACGATTGGCCTCGACGACCGGCAACCCCAGCTCAAGCGCCTTAGCCTTAACAGGAGACGGCTCCAACTTTTTACCACGTCCGCGAACGGCATCGGGACGAGTAATTACGAGCGCAATCTCGTTTCCAGCCGCAACAAGCGAAGTCAGCGAAGGCACAGCAAAATCAGGCGTACCCATAAACACAATACGCATAAAAGTTAGTCTCCTCTCAACAAAAGCCGAGACGGCTACAAAAAAGCGTTCCAGGTCGCAAGCGAACCCAGCCGCAAGAACAATTCAACAAGAACAAATATACCCAAAACTAAAGAAAGAGCCGCAATAAAAAGCAGCTCTTCCAACAAAGCAATTATCAGCGAAGACGCCCATCCCTGGCCCGACGGCACCCGGGCGAAAAGGAGCACGAAAACGCAGTCCCCTTCCGCCGCAGGGCTTAGGTTATTGCTCCACGCGCAGTTCCGCACGAGCCGAAGAGCACTTAATGTGCTCTTCGTGCGAGCAGGACTGTTTGAGCATGGAGCAAAACCTAAGCCCTGCGGCGGAAGGGGACGGTGGAACCTACTCCGTCTCGCCCGGTCGAGCGCCGCGGGCCAGGGCGTCCTGGTACTCCTTGACTGCCTTGATCCTCTGCATCGGCTTAAGGCGCTCGAACATAGTATTGCCGTGCAGATGATCGATCTCGTGCTGCAGGCACACGCAGAACAGGTCGCCTGTGGCCTCATAGCGAATCAGGTTGGCATCCAGGTCATACGCCTCGACGACAACGTGATCGGGACGCTCGATCTCGCAACTAATACCAGGGATGGAAAGACAGCCCTCGCTAAACGGCACCAGATGGTCGCTCTGCTCAACAATGACAGGGTTGATGAGCACGTACGGGTCATAGTCGTTCTTGTCGCTGTAATCGCAGTCGATGGTGACGAGTTGAATGAGCTCACCGATCTGCGGGGCGGCCAGGCCACAGCCGCCGTTGTCGTACATCATCTTCTTCATCTTCTCGGCAAGCGCCTCGATCGCCGGGGTGATCTCCTCGATGACGGCGCACTCCTGGCGCAGACGAGGGTCGGGCGACAGTACGATTCCGTTGGCTTCCATGGCCATCCTTTCGGGTTGTCACATTAAATCATAGGCATCGACGTCAACGCTCACGCTCACGCCGCGCACGGAGCCCACCTCTTTGAGGCAGGCGTCGATATCATCAGAGACATGGTACCCTACCGGCGACTTTACAAGCAGATGGAAGCGGTAACGGTCCTTGGCTCTCTCGATTACACACGAAGCGGGACCAAGCACCTGGGGCACGGCGCCCCCCGCCCGTAAAAAGTCGGGAGCGGCTGCATGCCAGCGACGCTTGAGGAGCTTCGCGATGCGACCGATGTAGTCCTGCGCGTCATCCGCGATCCTCGACCATACCAAAATGTTGACCAGGCGCACGAACGGCGGATACAAGGCGTCGCGGCGCTGGTTCAGGTCGTAGTCGGTAAAGATCGAGCGGTCGTGCTCGGCGACGGCGCGAATGACCGGGTCATCGGGCAGGTAGGTCTGGATGATAACCTCACCGGGGCGATCGCCGCGGCCGGCGCGGCCCGCAACCTGCTCCAGCAGATCGTAGGCGCGCTCCCCTGCTCTAAAATCGGGCAGCTTTAGCGCAAAATCGGCATTGACCACGCCCACGAGCGTGACCTCAGGAAAGTCGAGGCCCTTTGCAATCATCTGGGTGCCCAGCAGCACCGCACAATCGGCGGCATCGAACTGCTCGAGCAGCTTTTTGTGCGCGTCCTTGCCGCGCGTGGAATCGGCGTCCATGCGAATGATGGCGACGTCGGCGGGCAGCATCTGGTGCAGTGCGTCCTCGATCTGCTGCGTGCCCAGCCCCATTTTTGCCAGGTAGCGGCTGCCGCACTTGGGACAGCGACTCGTGGGCGCCGGATAAGGCTGCACGCGCCAGGACGATCCGCAGGTGTGGCACTGCAGCGCGTGCGTGAGCTCGTGATACGTGAGCGCGGTGGAGCAGTGGTTGCAGGTGGGCACGCAGCCGCATTCGCGGCACATAAGGAACGGCGCAAAGCCGCGACGGTTGTGCAGCAACACGGCCTTTTCGCGGCGCTCGACTACGCGCTCCAGGCCTTCCATCAGCGGTTTAGAGAACATGGAGCGGCTGCCGTGTGCGAACTCGCGGCGCAGATCGGCAATGCGAACCGTAGGCAACACGGCGTGCCCCGGGCGCTCGGGCATCTCGACGCGCGTCCAGGTGGCGCCGCTGTACGTACCGCGGCGGCAGCGGTCGAGGGCCTCGGCCGAGGGCGTGGCGGAGCCCAGCACGAGCGGGCACCGATAGCGCCGCGCCATCTCGGCAGCCACCTCGCGCGCATGGTAGCGCGGGCTGGAACCCTGCTTGTAGCTGGTCTCGTGCTCCTCGTCGATGATGATGAGGCCCAAGTCGCTGAGCGGGCAAAAGAGCGCCGAGCGGGCGCCGACGACCACGCGGGCCGCACCGCTGGCGACCATATCCCACTGGTCCAGACGCTCGCCCGCAGAAAGACGCGAATGGAACACAGCGACCGTCTCGCCAAAGCGCGAGCGAAAACGGCCGACGGTCTGGGCCGTCAGCGAGATCTCGGGCACGAGCACGCAGGCCGAACGGCCGGCCGCCAGCACGCGCTCAATCGCCGAAAGGTAAACTTCGGTTTTGCCGGAACCGGTGACGCCATCGACGAGCACCACATCACCGTGAGCGTCCAGGCGTGCGCGCTCAATCTGCGCGAGGGCCTGCCGTTGACCGTTGGTGAGTGCCAGCGGGGCCTTGCCACTCGCCGAGGACAGCGTGGTCTGCTCGCTGCAGCCACGCCAGGCGCGGCGCTCTTCCACCACGACGACGCCGCGTTTTTCGAGCGCTTTAATGGCCGCCGACATGCTGTTGTAGAGCAGGTTGAGGTCGCGCGTCGTGACCGGGCCGCATTGGAGCGCCTCAATGAGCTGACGTTGGCGGACCGCTGTCTTGGGCGGCGTGTAGTCAAAACCCTCGGGCGTGAGCATGACCCAGCGGTTTTGGATGGGTTTGACGGCGGGGCGCTCAACGGTCCACGCGCCGTCAGCGCCCTTGATCACGCGCGGGCTTCCACCCGGGGGCAAGAACAGGCGCAGGCACTCGGAAAGCGTTGCGACGTACTCGCGGCTCATCCATCGCGCAATGCGTGCAGCCGCGGCGGTAAAGAGCGGCTTGCTGAGAATAGCCTCGATAGGCTTGATGCGCGCGGGATCGAGAGCGTCGTTGCCTTGCAGGCCGGCAAGCTCGGGCGCGATGTCGACGATGTAGCCAGCGGCCGCACGGTTGCCAAAATGAACTAGGACGGTGGAACCGAGCTGGGCATCGTTGGCGAGTGACTGCGGAATGCCGTAGGCAAACGGCTCGGACAGCGCACGGGTCGGGATGTCGAGGACTACGCTCGCATAGGCGGCGACGGGCTCGGGTGCGGGCTCGGGCTGCGCCGGGGCGGCAGCAGGGGCCGCGGACTTCGGAGCTTCCTCCGGTTCCGGCGAACCAAACAGGGACAGTTGTTGAGCCATACACCACCTCTAATGAACGGACCTGCGACGTGGTGGGACAAACACTACTGATTATTTTGTCCGACCAACCCACTCACTCGCTACAGAAACAAGAGCCCCGCTCGGGTGAACGGGGCTCGGATACATGCGTTTACGCAGCTGCTACAGCGCCATCGTGCGGGCGCGGCCGATGCGCGCCAGGCAGTCGTCGCGGCCGACGAGCGCCATGGTCTCGCCCAGCGGGGGGCTCACCATGTTGCCGCAGACGGCGACGCGCACGGCCTGGAACACCACGCGCTTCTTGAGGTCCATCCGCTCGGGCAGCGGCTCAAGCGCGGCGTCGATGTTGGCGGCGGTCCACTCGGTAACACCCTCGAGCGCGGCCTTGGCGGCATCCAGAATGGCACCCATGCCTTCCTTGGCCAGGCCCTTGTTGACAGACTTCTCGTCATACTCGAGCGTCTCGGCCGTAGCAAAGATGGGAGCGGCGACGGTCACGACGTCAGCCGGCATCTTGGTGCGCGGCTTGACGATGGCGGCAAGCGCATCGATCCAATCCTCGCCGTACTCGACATTACCCTCGATGAGACCCGCCTCGTGCAGCTCGGGGACCATGATCTCGTCGGCAAACTGAGCATCGGACATGCCGTTGATGTACTCGGCATTGACCCAGTCGAGCTTCTTGGGGTCGAAGGTCGCCGGGTTCTTGGAGATGCGGTCGAGCGAGAACTTGCTGGCCAGGACTTCGCGCGGGATGATCGTGGTCTCGCCGTCGAGCGACCAGCCGAGCAGCGCCAGATAGTTGACGAAGGCGTCGGACAGATAACCGGCGTCGCGGTACTCCTCCACCGAGGTAGCGCCGTGGCGCTTGGAGAGTTTTTTGCCGTCGGCACCCAAGATCATGGAGATGTGGGCGAACGTGGGCACGGGCGCGCCGAGGGCCTCGTAGACCATGACCTGGCGCGGGGTGTTGGACAGATGGTCGTCGCCGCGGATAACGTGGGTGATCTTCATCATGGCGTCGTCGACGACGGTCGCGAAGTTATACGTGGGCGTGCCGTCGGAGCGGAAGATGACGAAGTCGTCGAGCTCCTTGGCGTCGAAGGTCACCTCGCCGTGGACGGCGTCGTGGATGACGACGTCGCCGCGGTCCTCGGGCACCTTGATGCGCAGGACGTAGGGCTCGCCGGCCTCGATGCGACGACGTGCCTCCTCGGGATCGAGATCGCGGCAGCGGCGCTGATAGCCCTGAAAGGGGTCCTTGCGCTCCTGGGCGGCCTTGCGGTCGGTGTCGAGCTGCTCCTTGGTGCAGAAGCAGGGATAGGCCTTGCCCTCGTCCCAGAGCTTCTGGGCGGCCTGCTTGTACAGGTCCAGGCGATCGGTCTGTGCGTAGGGGCCATAGTCGCCGCCCACCTCGGGGCCCTCGTCCCAGTCCAGGCCCAGCCAACGCATGGCGCGCAGAATGATCTGCGTGTTCTCATCGGTGGAACGGGTGGGGTCGGTGTCGTCGATGCGCAGGATGAACGTGCCGCCGTTTGCACGGGCGAAAGCCCAGTTATAGATAGCGGTGCGGGCGCCGCCGATGTGCAGCTTGCCCGTGGGTGAGGGTGCAAAGCGGACGCGAACGTCTGATGCCATGGAAATCTCCTCGATTACAGGATGGATGTCTAACCGCATCAGTATAAAGCAACAAAGCAACCTCCGCACAAAGGGCACCGACCTACTCATTGGGGACAGACTTAAATGAGTAGTCGTTGGGGACACTCTTCGGAGCTGGCCGAACAGGAGTGTCCCCAAGTGTTGCATTCATTTAAGTGGGGGTGCGGACAATTTTTCGTACCACCTAGACTGCCAGCCCCAGGCGCCTCCTC
>ERZ1031746.57-NODE-57-length-53949-cov-5.835288_pt1 | contig 53949 bp, 84 predicted proteins | sample MGYA00518171_ERZ1031746 | MGnify/ENA primary metagenome ERZ1031746 (study PRJEB33719, sample SAMN04261238) | wastewater metagenome | biome: rural village; feature: human; material: feces | host: Homo sapiens | place: El Salvador | collected 2013-01-07 ...
ATTGTAACTCTTTTGAAGGATTTTTGCAATAGTTTTTTGTAATTTCTTTGTAATTTCTTCAAAAATTTTTTCTTTGGCTCGGCAAGCGTGGTATAAGTTCGTAAAACTTTATGCCAGACGATATATCGTAGATTTTCTACTCTGGAATTATTTACCAGTTTTTCTGCACTTCATATATCATTATACAGTATCATGCTAGTTCCGAAAAATTGGTGTAGTGATTGGTGTAGTGAAAAATGGAATATATTGGAATTGCTTGACAACTTATTTAAGTGAAGTGGCTCAATTTACTGAACCATTTTGTTGAACTCATTGGCTACATATTGTTCGTCGATGTGGCTATAGACATCGAGCGTCACATTGACTTTGCTATGACCCATCATATACTGCACTGCCTTAATATTCATTCCAGATTCAATCATTCTCGTACAAAATGTATGGCGAAAAGTATGAGGCGTAATAGAAGAAGGCAACGGATCTTGTGGATAGGTTTTGTTGTACTCTCTTATTATTCTTTTTATACTCAGGGCAATATCAGGGGCGATTCTTGGATTATGTCGCGAAGTCACTTGAAAGAATCCGCTGTATCCATCTATGACAGGTTCTGTTGTCAGCGGTGGTCGCATTTTTATTAAATGCTCAAACGCGGCTTTTGCTTTAGCTGACAATGGAACGATTCGAGTTCCTTTTTTGGTCTTTGGTGACTGAATAAATCTTTTTCCTTTTAAGTACACCAGCTGATGAGTAACACTAATTGTGTTGTTTCTAAAGTCAACATCATTTAAAGTTAATCCACAAAATTCACTTACACGAAGACCAGTTTCATATAAAATGATAAGTTCATCAACGTATTGATAAAAATGTTTATAAGACTTACAAAACTCAATCAGATTATTGTACTGGTCCTCTGACAATATAGTCTTTGATTTTTCTTCTTTTGGAATAATTTTAGCTAATGTAAAACCAAATGGGTTTCTTGCTATCAATCTGTCATCGCATGCAAGTTCAAACGCTGGTCTTAAAAACCCCTTGAAATTACTTAGCGTTCCATAACAATACCCGCTTTCATATAATCCTTTCATAAATAACTTAGCGTCACTTGTAGTAACAGACGCGATAGATTTATTAGAAAACGGTTCGTCTTCAAGCATGGATATAAAAGTATCTATATTTTTTGTCGAAGTTGTTTTCAGTGATAATTTATGAACGTCCGAATACCTTTTTGCAAGTTCCATGACAGTTATAGATGTGGCAGCTAAGTCAATATTTCTTTTGTTGAGTTCTGCAATATTCTCTTTTTTGTCTCTTAGTTCTTTTAGACTACCAGCGTATACTGTGTGTCTCTTCCCTGCTCGATCTGTCCATCGATATTGATACAGCCCATCCTTTCGCTGACTCTCACCTTCTTTTAGAACTTTTCCTTTGTTATCTTTTCTTCTTTCCATAATAAGCTCCTTACATTATATAAAGAGCTCCAATGTGACATTTCGATTATATCACACTGAAGCCGAAGTTTCAAACGGAATATGCCTGTTCTATGTATTTTTCAAAGGCTTTTCGCTTTATCAGCTGTTTTCTGCCCACAAATATTACAAACGGACAGTTTTTCTCTTGAAGGAGCTCTCGTATCTTGCATTGACCGATATTAGAATACGCCGCTGCTTCTTCGATTGTCAGGGTCGTCTTTTCCCAAATTGGGACTTCCTTCATTCAATCACCTCTTCCATCTTCTCTTCCCCATACCTCGCCACACACACATTATATAAGAGCATGGCACGTGTCATAAGGCCAACTCCGCCGATACGAGGGGTCACTTTGATATCTTCCATCTCATAAATATCATCGGCACAGTCGCCGTGTTGCTTTCCGTTCTCGTCATAGTTGATGCCAACATCGATGCAGACTTCAACCCGATCAAGACCAAACGGTGTGATAAAGTTGCGCTTGCCCACAGCAGAGATGACCACATCGACCATTTCAAATCCAAGAGTAGTGGCCTTCATGCGGGAACCCGTGCTATTCACAGAGATCACATTACAGTGCCGTTTAATCAGCATATCAACCAGCGGACGACCAACAATATCAGATTGACCGCATACGAGTACATTCTTGCCATCCAGATCGTAACCGATGGAGTCAAAAATCTTCATAACGCCCAGCGGAGTGCAGGGCTGAAATTTAGATGTAGAATTAAAGCCATCAACGTCAAGTTCATCTGGAATACAAATATTTTTAGGGTCGATATGTTTTGGCAACGGAAGCTGAACAATGATACCGTCCACATATTCCCAATTATAATCTTCTAAGATCTTGTTGTTCAATTCATCTTCGGTAATATTTTCTGGCAGTTTGACAAGCTCCACTCCGATTCCAACCTCTTCACAGTCACGCAGCTTGCCGCGAATATAAGCATTGGATGCAGGGTTGTCCCCTACTTGATAAATATGTAAAATAGGAGCATAGTCATCTTCTGCGATGACATTCTTGATTTTATTTTTGATATCCTGTGCGATAGATTTGCAGTCAATAATCATTGTGAGTCTCCTTTATAAGAATGTCTGAAATAGTTTCCTAAGCTTTGCGCTGAGAGCGTTATTTTCAAGATATGACGAAGAATTCAATCTGAACTTTCTGTACGGAACGTTTTCAGATGATAGATAAACATCATAATTGATGTCGTCTATTGTGAAGGACTCATTAGTGACAACTTTGGCGGTCGGTAAAAGACATTCAAGCAATGAAATATCATAATTGAAATCCTGACAAAGAGATTTACCAAAATCATCAATATCTGGAATCTTCTCATTATCGATATAGTCCCAAATATATTTTATTCCAGTTAGACCATCTTTCATGAGGCTATCCGTTTTTACCATTTTGTGTAGGTCTGTATCAATCAAAATAGATCTACTATAGAATCCAGAAAATCCTCCATTAGACTGTAAAAGCAGCTTCATATGTTTTCTCCTTTATACTCACTACTACTATACAGAATATTTCGTAGCTGATTGATAAAACCATCAACAACGCATTCACTGCAATCTAAATTAACCGTACACATGCCACAGCTATCAGTATAATGGTGCAGTAGATCTTCGATTGATCTTTTATAATATTCTGTTTGGTCTTTATAAAACCTTAATTCTTTAATCATTATGTTTTAGTCCCTCGCAAAAGAATTTATGGAGCATCTCTTCGTATTCACACCTACACTGCGGACATAAATCTGAAATCGCACCTTTGTCTTTTAAGCTCCATCTTTTAGAGTCGGAAATATAGCAGCCCACGATACAGTCTGGGAAACGTGCCTTTCTAACAAGTGCTTCTTCCCGACAACGGTCACAATAAATTTTTACATATTCTTCAGTCATAACAAGTACCTCAATCCGCTCAGATATTTTTCTTTTAGCCGTGGAGTCAGCGTCTCTACCTGTGATAGATGGTCTTTCATGTCGGCCAGTTTGACAAACCACGCACATTTGCCCCAATCAGGTTTTGCAGATAGTTTGATAATGTCACAATATTCATCGTAGCCTATTTCTTTTGACTTTGTAAGTTTCAAAAGCGCTTTGTGAAAGTTCGGAGGCAGATCGCCGGGAGCAGGATCATACTCAGTATCTTCAATCAAATCGTGCATAAGCGCTAGACACTGACAATCATTTCTTAACCGATCCGGGATTGCCTCGTTCATGACAACATAATAGAATACTCGTCTTGCGTGCTCTAAGGTTTTCTTGTCATAATATTTTTCTGCGAGTGTAATTGCATCGTCAAGGAGCATATAATTTTTATCAAGCGCCATAATATTTTTGTCCCTTCCCACCCACCACTACCGAATATTTACGTTACTTTTTCAAAGGTAAAAACCGTGTGTTTGGTCGTGATTTCTACGAAACTTTCATCGGTTGCAATATCAACGGCAACTACTAGAGAAGTATGCATTCCACCGCCATACGGGTTTCCTTTGTTATCTTTTACGTATTGAAACTGGGCAATCTAACCAAGTTCAAGTGGACGAAACTGCATCGTCATACCAACCCACTCAGGGTACCATCCATCAGTGCGTGGCACGCCAGTATTAACGTGAACTGCGCTCTTCATAATGTAATCGCCTTTCGGCATTTGAATCATATCGTTCATAAATTCCCACCTCCCGTTCTTCTTCATTCCAATGTGCAATACCATATTTATCACGAATACAATTTAATTCTGTGAGAACTTTTTTATACTGCGGATCACTCGGTTCAGTTCCGAACATTTTCGTCTCTGCATTACCAAGTTCTGCGACATACGGATACCCACCATCTCTCAGTTTCGTCCCAAGAGCAATCAATTCATCATCGGTCTGTACGGATTCATCATGAATACCATTTTCATCATAGTATTTAACACGTCTTTCTACATATGGGGCTTTAACTGTATACCCAAAACTGCATCGCATAAGCAATACTCCTTAATTATCAAACACCAGTACTTCCAAAACCACCAACCCCACGTGCGGTTTCGTCCAGTTCATCGACTACATCAAACTGCGCCTGATAATACGGAACGAACATAAACTGTGCGATACGGTCACCATGTACAATTTCCTGGGACATATCAGAGTGATTGTGCAAAGGAACAAATGCTTGACCACGATAATCTTCATCGATAACACAAACTTTGTTTGCAGGAGCCAGACCTTTCTTAGTAGCCAAACCACTACGAGCAAACCCGAGGATAGCCCAGCCATCAGCCGGAGCAAAGCGCAGGCCAGTGCCAATCATGCGTGTTTCATGAGGTCGAATATGGATAATGGGTTTTCCCTGACTGTCAAACAGTTCAGCCTGATCCGCCGGAATATAGGCATAAACATCAGCACAAGCGGCCTTCTCAGTGCCATAAGTCGGAATGTGCGCATCAGGATAAATCTTGTTTACTTTTACGATAGGATTCATATTAGTTCTCCTTCCACAATACAATTTCATTCTTTTTCATACTTTGTTTGACATCGATCACTCTTTGATTGCGGCTGCCAGCCCACGGCAATGAAATATCGCGCTGGGCTTCGATATATGGACCATCCACCAGAACGTCCACATACTTCAGGTGATCCCAATCTTTGATATCGTCCCACTCGTATCCAGTCCACATCCAGATATCTTTGGTGTCGCCAAATTCTTTGCGGACACGTTCACAGATATAACCGACGATGAGGCGATTCTGAACAAATAATGGGTCTCCCCCACTGACTGTCAAACCGCGAACATAATTTGGACGAATCAGATCTAGCAGTTCTTGCATTGTATCTTCGACAAATGGAATACCAGTGGCCGCGTTCCATGTAGTAGGATTCTGACAGCCGGGACAATGATGATCACAACCCTGCACGAAAAGTGTGACGCGCACCCCTTCGCCATTTGCTATATCACAGGGAACAATTTTAGCGTAGTTCATTTAATACACTCCATTTTTGCCCCACAATAGGGACAATACTTAAAAGGCTTGTATTTCTCAGAGCCGATACAAGGTGTCTCGCGCGGATAGAAAAAATCTTCGTAAAACTGTTCGTTGCAATTAGAACAATGATATACAGAGTCTTCTTCGTCATCGCACGGCCAGTGATCCCAGTGTGCAATAGCACGAACTGTATTAGATTCTGCTTTCGGAAGCCCTAATAGGTCTTCGCGTTCTTCTGCTAGGAAATCGGAATAGTCATCTCGTTCGTCATAAAAGCGCATGTGCTTCAAGCCACTGTCAATTTCGTCTAGTAAAGGAGTGATATCCGCCCATTGAGCGTTTTCAGGAATATATTTCGCCATCTTGAACCACCTCAATGCTTAAACGTCTGTAATGCTGCAAACACGACAATGGCAACGTTCACAAAACCACAAAAGAACTTCTGTGTTCTTTCGTCATCAAAACTTGCCTTGGACACTTCAACGATAAGCTGCTCACATCGGATGCAACAGCCCATCATAATTAGAGTTGCTAAGACAGTAATCGTAAAATCAATCCACATCGATTAGCACCTCCTCGATAGGAATAATCTGACCATCAACGTAGTAGCACATCTGACCGTGCTTATTATAATAAGGAGACATATAGCCGTAGCCTGTGTAGCCTGCACCTTTTCCGAACAAATAATACATGATGTGTGTATCCTTGTCGTACACCATAGGAGTGTCACCGATACGATAGAACCAGTCATTCGCTACAGTTACATTCCCTACTGAGTCTTTCGCCCTTGTACTGCATCCAGTCAGTATAATCGCTACTAGAAGTACGCATACGGCAGTATTTTTAAAAATTTTAAACATACCCTTCCTTTCTGTTAAAAGCGGAATTCTATTAAAAATCGCCAAAAACTTATTGCGATAACACGTTGATTAAATTTAACTAAAATCAGGATTGTTTTCATCCCCTGTCACATGCATCGCCAATAATCAGGCTTGTCGATAACATCGCAATTTAAATCGTACCATTGAGTGTTCCAGCCCATAAAACCAATTTCTGATGGTCCATCATTACCGTATCTGATGTAGACATTATCAGAACAAAGTTTATTATTTACCACTGGTTCTCTATCTTTTACTCGAATCCACCGTGGATCATAATCAACTTCCTTATAGGATGAAATCTCGATGCTATGATAACAATTGGAAAGTTCCATACGAACATCATCTTCAATGGACTTAATATTTTCTTTATCGATATCATCAACTAAAAGTTCAATGGTCACTTTCTTCACGTTCATTCTCCTTTAAATACCGCCATGCATCAGGCACTTTTAAATAATCAAGCACACCGTCCGGCATCCAATTTCCTTGCTTTGAATACCACACTCTAGTTTCTCGTTCTCCGCCGTATTTTGCTATGACAGTGCTACAAGGCTTCGGAAGATTTATCGTCGGGACATTCCAGTCATCCAACTTAGTTTCCGGCCAGTCAATTCGAGTGCCACACTGACCGCAATAACTATTTCGATTCCCATCTTCATTACAAAGATACTCGCCGCTGCCACAATACTGGCAAGCGATAATGCCTTCCTCTACAAAAGGATTGTTAATCATGTTCAGCCTCGATTTCTTTCCATCCAATAAAATCACAAACACAAAGCTTTTCTGGATCACATCTGTGGAGCAAGAATTTATTTTGTCCAGAAAGCCTAGATCCACCAGATTCTTCTGCCACTTTATATTTGTCTTCAAATATTTCAGAAAGACTCCATTGTTCAGTAACAGATAGATCTACATCATGTTTAATGACATCGCGACCACATCCACGGCATTTAAAGATTTTCACATATTTCTTTTCCATACAGTCGCCTCCTAGAACGGCACTTTTATAAAGTATCCCACTTTTCTCGACCACAGGTGTCACAGATAAAGTGTCGCTTATCGTGCAAGCTGTGATTATCATCATAAAGCATTATTCCACCACATCGGCCGCATTCAGGAAGGAACCAATGGAGTAAATGCTTTAAGAGTTTAGCAATCATCCAATCACCTTCTTTCAAAAATTTTCATTTTATAATAATCCCGCCAACCCACCACTTATACGTTATTTAATTGTCGCTCAGGTGAACTACTCGATCTCGAATTTCCTGAGTTCTTCCTTGATTCCAGAAATTACTTCCAATGTAGCCGCAGGTGCGGCGGGCAACATTCATCTTATTCTGGTCACGGTTACCACAATTTGGGCACTCCCACACCAACTTGCCATTGTCCTCCACGATCTTGATCTCGCCGTCGTAGCCGCAGCGCTGGCAGTAGTCGGACTTGGTGTTCAGCTCGGCATACATGATATTGTCGTAGATGAACTGCATTACACTGAGAACTGCCGGAATGTTGTGCTGCATATTGGGTACTTCCACATAGCTGATGGCACCGCCCGGTGACAACTTCTGGAACTCGCTCTCAAACTTGAGCTTAGTAAAGGCATCAATATGCTCACGAACATTTACGTGATAGCTGTTGGTGATATAATCGTGGTCTGTGACATCAGGAATAATGCCGAATCGCTTTTGCAGACACTTGGCGAACTTGTATGTAGTGGACTCCAACGGAGTGCCGTACAAAGAGTAATCAATGTTTTCTGCTTCTTTCCATTCTGTACACTTATCATTCATATACTGCATGATAGACAACGCGAACGGTTTTGCATCAGGATCGGTGTGGCTCTTACCGGTCATATACTTTACGCACTCATACAGGCCGGCGTAGCCGAGGCTGATGGTGGAGTAGCCGCCGAAGAGCAGCTTGTCGATCTTCTCGCCCTTCTTGAGGCGGGCCAGTGCGCCGTACTGCCACAGGATGGGGGCGGCGTCGCTGGGGGTACCCAGCAGGCGCTTGTGGCGGGCCTGCAGAGCACGGTGGCAGAGGGCCAGACGCTCGTCGAATATCTTCCAGAACTTATCAAAGTTGCCGCCGGAGCTGAGGGCCACGTCCACCAGGTTGATGGTCACGACGCCCTGATTGAAGCGGCCATAATACTTGGGCTTGCCGGTCTCGGGGTCCACATAGGGGGTCAGGAAGCTGCGGCAGCCCATGCAGGTGTAGCAGTGGCCCTCGCCATTCTTGTCTACCTTCAGCTCGAGCATCTTCTTCTCGGAGATATAGTCGGGGACCATCCGCTTGGCGGTACACTTGGCAGCCAGCTCGGTCAGGTAGTAGTAGGGGTCACCGGGGTGGATGTTGTCCTCTTCCAGCACATAGATGAGTTTGGGGAAGGCGGGGGTGATCCAGACACCGGCCTCGTTCTTCACGCCCTGATAGCGCTGACGGATGGTCTCCTCGATGATGATGGCAAGGTCCGCTTTCTCCCGCGCGTTGCGGGCTTCGCCCAGATACATGAACACGGTGATGAAGGGGGCCTGACCGTTGGTGGTCATGAGGGTGACGACCTGATACTGGATGGTCTGGACGCCGCGGTTGATCTCGCTGCGCAGGCGGCGTTCCACGATCTCACGCTTGCGCTCGGCGGAGACATCCAGACCCTCCATCTCGGCCTCGACCTCGGCAGCGATCTTCTTGCGGGAGACGTCCACGAAGGGGGCAAGATGGGTCAGGCTGATGCTCTGGCCGCCATACTGGTTGGAAGCCACCTGTGCAATGATCTGGGTGGCGATGTTGCAGGCGGTGGAGAAGCTGTGAGGCTTATCAATGCCAGTGCCAGAAATAACGGTGCCGTTCTGGAGCATATCGTCCAGATTGACGAGGTCACAGTTGCCTGTTACAATACCACCATCCAGCGTGAAAGAATGAGTTTCAGGTTCTTCAACGCACCAAGCATCGTATTCAATTTCAGGTCGATACGGCGTAATCTTTTTCACGGACCACAAATTATTCGCAATTTGATACTTTCTGAAGCGGAACTCAATCAATCGTGCCTCTTTCTTAAAGTTCGTATCACGAACTACTTCTGATTCGTTTGATACATAAAATCCTGCAACAGAAGAAATATCACGAATCATTTCCGCCACACGATCATCAGAAGTTGCAACTTTATTGGCTTTTACTGCACCATCGGCAGCATAAAATCCTTCAAATAGATGTTGCTTCCCTTTTACATCTAAGAACCGCCACGCTTTTGCGTTTAGGAAATCTTGTTTAAACGCACCCCTGTGTAAAACATAGGCATCACCATGATAAGATTCTGGATATGTAACGGTGTCTCCGGCTTTTACAAAATTGTCTGCGTATCTAATTTTGTTGCCACATAGGCGAACTGTAGTATAGTCATTTTTCTTATCAAGACCATCTCCAATTGCAAATCCTGTAGCCCATGCCTGATAATCTGCTTTTGATTCCATTTCATACTTAGAAAGCTCAGGAAGCATGGCTAATGTCATTCCTTCTTTTAATTCAGTGGTTACAGAACCATCATTCAGCAGCCATCTGTGGTTTGCCGTGCAGAAGACATGTTTAACAGACCGACCTGCCTGAAGCATAACGTCTTGCATTTTTTGTTTTCCATACCTTTTTACGGTAGCGGTGTGCCATTTGCCATCAGAACCGACAACTTTTACTGTTTCACCGTCATTGAAATCTCGAAATTCTTTTACGCCACTGTCGGTCACAAAGCGAGTATTGCTTTTAAAGCAGTTATGCATGTGCTGAGCAAAATAATCCGCATCATGGAAGTGAATCAAACCATCTTCATGTGCCTTGACGATTTCTGGGTCGAGCAACAGACGAGCAGTCAGATCCTTTGACACCTCACCGGCCATATAGTCGCGCTGGACACTGTTGACGGTGGGGTTTTTATTACTGTTCTCCTGATTGATCGCATCATTCTTAGCGTCGATAATTTCAAGGATACTAGCATTCGTCTTTTCCTTGTCACGAATTTCCTGGCGGAGCTTTCGCCAGTGACTATAAGATTCAGCTACATCAGCAAAAGGACTTGCTTTCAACTGCTCAATGACGATATCCTGAATTTGCTCGACAGAAAGAGTGTCTGACATCTCAGCAATATGATCTGCAATTGCATTCGATATACGAGAGTCAATGCCGCCGGGAGTGGTGGTCATCGCCTTTTCAATCGCATTTACGATCTTAGACTTGTCGAACGGAGCTTTTACGCCATTGCGTTTGATTACATACTCCATAATTCATCACCCCCATCAATAATAACGCTGTTCACCCATCATCTTCACAGCATAATCTTCGTACCAACGAGCCTTCTCCTCGTCCTGCTCTGCAGCCACACCGGGTTTAGAGCCATCACGGAAGCGGTACTTGTAAGCATTGCAAATACAGAACCAACGGACAGCATCGTCGCCAAACAACTTGCGCATATTTTCGATGCACTCTGTGCCATTATAATGAGCAGGACCATTCACATACTCGTACTGCTGGGTATCCTGTGGTACTTCAGGTTGCACGTCGGATTCATCATTGTTCCGGTCATCGAATTCTGCATACTCACAGTTCTCACAATCTTCGTCACAATCATCTTCATCATCATCATAATGGCAGATGCAATCGCCATCATCCGTCATCTCTGCGCAATCGCAATCTTCGCAATTATAGTCGCAATCAGCATCGTCCACGTCGATGTCAACCAGACTCACACTATAGGCGAGATCATTCGGGCCAAGGGTATCGTACTCAGAAACATCAAGATCCTTTGCCAAAAGTTTCAGACAGTCATAATCCATCTTCTTTAGGTCTTCAATATCGAAATGCCCCATACGATGGCCACGCTCATCCTTTTCTCCCGTGAGTTCCAGTGCGACATAATCAGTGGCCTCTTCCTTGTTAACAGACATTACCTTCTTGTATATGTCATTATGGCCCACATAGATATCTACCAGCAAATTATGCCAAATCGGGTCCTCCTTACGAAGATTCCATTCAACGACACTCTCGACCCAATCGTCACCGTCAAAGAGTTGCATAGCCCTTTCGTTCAAATCATGATAGGACTTTGTAACGGCCAGTACCATCGGAACGGGTAACTTATCGGCATGATAAATCAAACGCAGACAACCATTTTCCATAGTGACATCACAATTTTCAATATTAAATATCATATGTACACTCCTTATTTTTTGACGGGTTTATATACATCTGCCAGCTTCGGGTGGCGGCCACAGCAGCGGCTCCCCTCAGGACAGAACGGATACTTAGGATTTGCTTCACAGGAAGGAACCATCCAAGCGGCAAGTTCAGGACAAACGGTGGCGACCTGTTCCTTCATCATGATAAACATGGATCGGATCTCACGCTGGGCACGAGTACAGAGCCGCAGGTGGCTCATTTCAATCAGTGACCGTGCGTTGATGGTGACATAAAATTCAGTACAGCAGGCATTCGGCAGAACAGCACGAGCGTCTTCATTAGCAGCACCGTGATACTCTTTCAAGATGCGATAGTCATTGGCGATATCTGCCATCATACCATCAAATATATCCGCGTCTTCCCCACTGAATGGATTGACATACTGCATAACACTTTCATCACAATAACGCTGGCTGCGAACACTCAGACTGATATGCCGATGGCGGCTCAACTGCGCCAGAAGCGCTCGACTGACACTGGTTACATGAAACGTAAAGCTGATATGTTCAAGCACGCTCCGATGGCCCGTCGCTTTGCATCCCTTTACGATTCGATATGTATCTGTCGGTTCAGAATCATAACAGACACTCGCTGCCAGCTCTGCAATCGACAACGGATTTTTATCTCCATCTGAATTGACTGGTTGTGAATAGGAGATCAACTTAACTTCCATTTTCGAAATCCTCCTTAATATTCGTCTTGCCAGTTTTCAGGAATATCATTTTCATCAATTACGATACAATTACGAGGAGCCACGTTTGATGTGCTTTCCCCATCTTGAACTTTAATCATTACATTCATAATCCCTACGACTTTATGAATACTCCAAAGAACCCCCGTACTCTTGTATGTTCTTGCCCGAAGAACCGTATCACCCACATGGATTTCTTTTTCAAGTAAATCAGTCATTTTGCACCCCCTTAATAAAATCGTCTACTGTTTTCCTGCCGGCCAAAACCTGTTTCATTTGTTCGGGCGACAATTTATATGTAACAACCTCACCACATTCATATCCGTAGCGCCGAATCTGACGCTCGCATTCTGCTGTGGCTCGTTCTTTGCGACCAAGCTCTCTTTGATTGATCCCTCGCATGGGACCTCACCTCCCTCCCTTTATTCTGTATTGATTGTTTCTATCTCGATTGTGTATTCGTACTTGCTCGTCATCGGGAACCCGACCATCGTTCCACCAGCCCAAAGAAAATAATAATCATCAAGCTCGCCGACAATTTCGAATCGGTCTCCATATCTGAGCCGCCAATCAAGACCGTTGTCAGGGTTCTTTATTCTTAGGTATCGTTTCGTCCAAGCTCCCATAGCGAAGCTCCTTTAGGATTTGTCTGACATTTTTCTCAGCGTTATTGAGATCATCAATTGCGCAATCGATATAAGTAACCCCGCAATATTTAAAATGGTTTTGGGCGATAGCGAGTTCTTGTAGTGCTTGTCGATATTTTTCAACCAGCAATCTTTCATGATTCATACACCGTTCCTTTCAACGCATCAAAATATGGATCGCCGTCACTTTTCTCTAGTTGAGTCAGTTGACCATCATCGGCAACAGAATAAAGTCGGAAGTTCTTATAGATCTTGTCGCCCTTAATTGTAGCCAGAGATGTAATAACGTATTTGATATTGTGTTCTTCTGTGCCGTCTGTAAGTTGAACTTCAAGCCGTTCTTTCTTTGGAATAGCTAGCTTGTGAAAATCAACCATAGGACACCTCACAAATCTGCAAGCTGTGCAGGAGAAGAAATTTTTGTAATAAGTGCTGCCATAACAAATTCGTCGGATTCAGCATCGTCAAATTTAACGCTATAAAAATAGCCATCTGATATTGCATAAACAACATACTGGGTTCCATATTTCGTTCTATGTTTTGGTATGAATTCGATTTCACCGTCTGAAAAAACAGCCGTTTCAACTGGTGATTTGACACATTTGTTATCCAAAATCCGAAGAATGTGCTTAATAGTCTTCTTTGAAAGATTCATAACCTCTCCTTAGCCGTAGCTCACTTCATTTTTATCATTACGGAACCGGACAAATACTGGAAACTGCAGCGATTCAATACCGGTCTTTTTATCCTGGGTGACTTCTTTGTACTTTACTTCGATGATGCGCCCGATATAATCATCCGGATTCGCCCAGACTGCCGCACGTGTTGTATCATCAAAACCGGAACCGACTCGAAGTTCATTGCCCTTATAATCAACGACCAGAGCACCCATCGTCCCGGCCAGCCGATTCTGACCTTTCTCAATTGCAGTGATACTGAGATCGACCGTATAGAAACGCTTAATCTTGAGACAGCCTGTGTGACGAGCACGCTTATAAGGGACGTTTGTGTTCAACATCAAACCTTCCCAGTCATGTTTGACTGCATAATCGAGCCACTGAGGAATCACACTTTGATCAGTACCTTCGTAGACCATCGGCACGACCTGGATGTTTTTGAGCCCTTTCTGCTCGATCGTAACAGCTAAATCTTCGAGCCATTTACGACGGAGTTTATATGGCGTAACAAAAGAACCATCTTCATAAGGAAAGCTGCCTTTGCCGTTCTCAAACTCATCAGTAGGAATCAAATCAAACACAACGAACTTGATCTGGCTTTTATCTCCATCCGAGTTCAACATACCAGTGCCAACCCGAAATGCCTCTCCGTCTGATAGCCCTCTGCTATTACGGTATACCAGCTCGCCATCGTAGACGTATTCATCAATCAGCGATTTATCGCCAAGCTCTTTGATGATGTCGTCCTTAATATGGTCGAGGTCGGTAAACTCTTGTCCCTGACGAGAAATGAACTTGCCACGGTAGAAGGTTCCCCGGTTACCATTCATCTTGCGGCTGAGACTGAACCAGGTGCCCGGCTTGAGTTTGACTTTATCGATAGGATATCCCTGCTGGACTTCCCAGACCGGAATGACCACTTTGCCAAAAATCTTATTGACCGTAGCAGCTTCAACACCCAGAGGCAAATTCTTAGTGAACACTCGAATCAGAAAATCTTTATGTGAAGCATTCCAGTAGATATAGCTGACCGCCATAGAGATATCTTCGTCTGTACCAGTGTTGTGCTCTGCAAGATACAGGCAAATATCTTGAAAAGTGTGCGGCATATCGTCTCGAATAAGCACCTTTTTATTGATCTTGGCCTTAGAAATTCCTGTTGTGATTTGCGGATCGAGAATGAAATCGAGGAAGAAAAACAGTGGACTTTCACCGATTTCGTTCTTTGCATCCAACAGAATCGTTGCTTTATCAGTCTTTTTTGTAGCCTTCTGGAGCTTTTTTGTCAGCGCTTCCAGTTTGTTCAGCAGTACATCGTCCAGAATCAGCTCACCTTTAAAATCAAGTGATGATGTCATCTTCTGTCCCCTTTCTTGTTCTCTTGGTTTTTTGCGGTAGTTCATAATGGGTCAATGCTTCACGCATTTCGTGGAGAAGAAACGCATGGATCAGCCATGATGTGGTATCTGGCTCACAAAAAATGATCTGGCAGTTATATCGAGCAAGCCATGTGGTGAGACTTCCAAGCAGTGAAGCGGGTGTCATTTTACTGCGATACGCACCGCGATTGATTTTCTCCTATGAGCCATTTTCAATGAGTATGTAAGTCTTTGCCCCGGCGGTTGCAGCCCGCTCGAATTCTTTGGCAAACCGAACTCGATTCGTTGTGAAGTTACCGCAGATCTCGTCAAGTCCGGATTTGCGTTCAACAGTCACTTTATCTGCCAGCGAGAATTTTTCGCCATTCGGCAGTGTCACCTCCGCACTATAGTCACCAAAATCCAGCCGCTTACGCATATAAGCACACGGGAATGAATTGAGTCGCTGGTGTAGAAGCGGAGTATCCTTTTCGCGGTCATCTACAATAATCACCATTGACTTGAGGATCTGAGTGATTTCGTTATATGTCATTCATTCACCTCCTTTCAAAAGCGCCGCGTCATCTGACGTGTACGTATTTACGAAGAATCGTTTCTTTGTCTGTCTTAGACTGAATCCACTGACCATGCTCGTCTTTTGACCAGCGGCCTTCTTCCCGCTCTTCATCGATTCGAAGGATGTCACCTTTTTCAATCGGAGCGGCCTCAAGAGTACGGGCTTTCACCTTGAGCCGACGCTGCTGACCAGTTTTGAGGACGTAGGCTGTAACCGTTTTATTGGCGAACTTACCATCGATATCCAAAACATAGACATAAGAATCCTTGAGCTTCGGCATTGTAAGCTGAATGTAACCTAAATGGTCGCCCTCATACTTAATTCGGTCCTTGATAGAGGTCTTGATTGGATTTTCATGCTCACAGATGTATCGAATTACACCCAGCCAATCTACATTGACATATTTCTTCTCGGTCTCTTTCTCACAGAGCGTGAGCATTGTATCGTGCGGAATGTAAGCATCAAGAGTAACCTTGTTGAGCTGCTTTGCGCCCAAATACTTATTGAAGATTTCGACTTGCCGCAGAAGATTATTCGGAGATTCGTCAAACTCAGAGAAGAAGTTGAGCTTGATAAGGATCTCCAATTGCCGACTGTCTGCGATTTTTCTTTTTTGGTTCATCAGCAACAAGTCAATGAAAGAATCGAATTTATGGTTGCGGAGCTTATAAAACTCGCGACTGAGCCGCCTGTTTAGATATTTGATAGACTCCATTCCCTGATAGATTTTCTTATCTGTCTTATCGTAGACATATTCATCCCGGGAATGGCGGAACTTGATTGGCATAATCTGGATGCCACGTTCGTTCGCAAGCTTGGTCGCATTGACGATTTTTTCTTGTGTGTCCGCAGTGTTCAGAAGTGCCGTTACAAATTCGTGGGTGTAGTAATAGCGATAATACGCACAATAATATGTAAGAATCGAGTACCCGGTAGCATGGTTCAAACCAAACTGATAAGAGGCCGAATTCTCGATAACCTGCAAGAATTCTTTCGCTTCTGTCTCAGCTGTTTCTATTGGCTTCGTTGAGTGGTTACAATAGCCATTCAGGATACGAGGCATTGCTGCATCCAACTCCGCTTTGTTCTTATGACCGATTGCACGGCGAACACTATCTGCATCACCACCGCTCATATCACAGAACTGTTGAAGGAATGCAATGGTCTGTTCCTGAAAGACAAGCCAACCCAAGCTATCTTTTAACAGCTCGTCGATTTCAGGCGATGGATTGTGATTTGCTTCGTGCCGGAAGAGTTTATCTCTGTAAGAAGCACCGCCGGGTCGAATGGCTGCTGTGACCAAGCTCAAATCTGCAATGCTGTGAACATCATATTTTTTGAGCGAATCAAAAGCGAAGTCTTCAACGAACTGGAAAATACCAACCGGAGACGTTTTCATATCAGCCCAAACCTTTTGGTCATCGAAGTCCATCTCCCAAGTGTGTGGGTACGGAATATCAGCCAGCTTACAGGTCTTATCAATAACAGACACTGTATCAAGACCGAGGATATCGTACTTTGCCAGACCGACTGCATGAGACGCTTCCATGTCAAGACACAGAATAGGCAAACCGTCTTTATCTTGGAAGACACCATACCTTTTATAGAGGTCGATTGGAGCGATGATAACGCCGGCCGGATGGTGAGATAGCGATACAATTGTCCCCTGCAATCCATCGAAATAGTAAAAAATATCAGGATAGTCTGCACGGCACTTTTCAGCGCTGACATCGTATTCCTTTTTCACTTTTGCGATTCGATCAAGGGAATAAGGATTCTTGGATTCATCTACATTCGGGTTTTCTCGCTTCCAGACTTTAGCAAGGGCTCGTCCAATCTCGTCGATCGTCGCCTTACCTGCCAGAGTACCCATAGCCAGAACGTATGCACATTTCTCGCGGCCGAACGATTCAAAAATGTGGTTATAAATCATGGGACGATAAGCATCCGGCACATCGATATCAATATCACCAATCTCAACACGGTTTTCATTACAGAAGCGCGAGAACACCAGATTCCAGCGAGCCGGGTCAACGTCGATAATGTCGGTAACGAATGCACATCGGGAACCTGCAACAGAACCACGACTTGGTCCGAACGGAATGCCCTCATTTTTGCCCCAAATCATCAGGTCGCTCATAGAAAGCATAAAGCCTAGCATGTTGGTTTTCTTAAAGACTGTAAGCTCCTCTTCAACATTCGCCTTAAACTGTGCGACTTCATATTCGGGAATGATACCGCGACGAATTTTGTCATTCAACATATCATGGGTACGTTTGATATAAACCATGGCATCTGATTCAGAGGTTCCGGTCAAAATGGGATACCGCGCCTTCGTGCTCAGAGTAAAATCATTGACACTATCGGCCATCCGATTCGTATTCTCGATTGCTTCCATCCAAACTTCACGAGGGAGCGCGTCTTGCACAGTGAACACATCGACCAGTTCATTGTAAGATTTGAAGGTTAAATCAAATTCGTCTTCGCCAGTGAACTCAATTCCCTTGCCCATCATAAGGATCTTGCGGCACTCTGCTTTATACGCATTCAGACTGTGAGTGTCAGTTGCAGCAATCAGTGGCTTGTGATACTTCTTAGAAAGTTCCCAGAGGTGCCGGTTATATTCCTTTTGATCGTCACAATCGTGATACTGAATCTCATAATAATCATAGGTCTCGCATAGTTTGTCATAGACTTCCTGACGAAACCCGTCACATTCTGACGTGTATTTACGAAGCGGACTTGCCAGACAGGCAGAGATTTTGATGATATTATCAGACAGACCAAAGAACTCTTCAAAAGTAATGCGCGGCTTATAATACTTGTGGTCAGCATCATAAGACGTACCCATTACCTTATTTAACTCCAAAACGCCACGAGCATTTTTGCAAAGAAGAATCGTATGGAAGTTGTCGCGAACTTTATAACGACTTTCGTCCATCATTTTGCCGATAGCCTCTTGCGCTTCCCGTGAGTCCCAGCCTTGGTAAGATTCACGAACCTCATCTGGGATTTCCGGATAGTGGTACATCTCAGAGGTAAGATATACCTCACAACCAACAATAAACTTCAACCCCTTCTTTTCTGCATACTGTTTCTTTTCAGTCCAGTTAAGGTTGTAACCATGGTTGGTAGAAGCAATCGCTTTCATCCCGTAAGAAGCAGCGAGATCAACATAGTCTTCCCATTTTGTACAAGAATCAAGGAGCGAACCTTTATCGTCGTGCAAATGGTATACAACATAGTTTTGCTCCATGAATCCTCCTTAAAACAAATCGTCTATACCGACCACGCTTGGGTCTTTTACCGCATAAAACGACCGCTTGTTGATGCAATCCCGAAGTGGTTCACAGGTTTTACGATGACCACAAAGATTAGTACAGAAGAAATTGGGATTGCCATTTTTTTCTTCAATCTCTCGTGTAGGCCATTCGCCGCTGTGTTGTCGCTCCTCGAATTCGTCCGCTGTTTCGTTTATGTAATCGGTGCATTCTTTGCGCAGTTCATCGGTGACAGGATATGGTCTGACATAAGTAGTCAATTTGAACTGGCAGCGAATATCTTCCGGTAGATCATTGATATCGTTCGATTCGATAAATGCCTGGGTAATAATTTCAATCTGCTCACTGTCATACCCGGCGGCTTTCATCTTGGAACGAACTGTAGACCGCAGCGTGTAGCCCACTTTACATCGATCGAGCACCTTCTCGGCTGGTTTTGCACGTTTTCCGAATCCGGTTTCGTATGTAATCTTGCAATATTTCACCATGATCCAACAAGGAACGGCCGTTTTGAACCCAGCCTGTTCAAGCGCCAGAGTGTACGCAACCAGCTGACGACCATAATGAAGCAGGTCTTCATCCTTAAACTGACTAGAAGTCTTGATATCCAACACCTGCAGCCGTCCATCCGGCAAAACGCGAATCAAATCCGCATAACCTTGAAGATAGCGATCATCACGAAGCTTCAGAATAAGCAGCTTTTCGACCTCATACTCGCCTTTTGGACTGACCCAATCACGAGCCATACAGCGCATATTCGAGATCCATTTGTCACGAATACCATTGCCGCCATCTCTCGTTTTAGGAAAATCAATCCCAAGCATATCGAGTTCGTCCAGACCGTTTTCGATGGCAGGACCGATATCCGCTTCTGTGTTCTTCCCTTCAATGATTCCTTCCAACGTATCGTGAACCACAGTACCAAGAGATGAGTACACATTAGCACACTGTTCGCGTTTTTCGATGTATGTAAGGTATGCGTTGTACGGGCAATCATGGATGGTGCCGAGCTTTGAATAGCTGTACACCTGCGCCCCTTTGTCATATAACGCTTGTAACTCCGGGGCAATTAATCTCTGTCCCATTCACATCACTCCTTTACCCACTTCACATACTTTGCTAATCCTTCTTTATAAGCCTCACGGCCAAGATCTGCGATATTCATTTTGGAACCTTCCGGAACAAGTGACGCCTCGTCCCAAATATAGCCTACCTTTGTTTTCAAAATCAGATTATTTGTGATAAGCTTTTTACACTCATTTACGAGGTGCTCTTCTTCTAGTCCTTCGTCATAAGCCAGAATGACCTTTTTAGGAAACAACTTTCGGATATATTTGGCTTGTGTCTCTGATACATGACAGCCACACGTTGCAAGAGCGATATTACTTCCAAAAGAATCGCATTGCTGTACAGCCTTCTCCGATTCGAACAAGATAATATTTCCTGTTTCTTGAATGCGATGATAATTTTCTGTGTATCCGAATAGCGTTCGACTACGCGGGCAAGGAATCAAAGGATACCAGCGTTTTTCATGTTCACACTCGTAGTTTGCGCGTCCCATGATTCCAACAAGTTCTCCACTGACTGATCGTTCCGGGATAGTGATTCGATTGGATTCGATGTCGTAACCGATCCCGAATTTTTCTTGTGTCTCCAAACTGATACCATCTTTGACAAATTGAAGGTTGAATCTGTTCGCATACGGTTCAAGCGTCTCTTCTGGATATACTTTCAAATCTTCTAACTCTTCTGAATAATCTGGCGACAATTTCAAAAAGAAACCGCCAAATGGCCAGTGGGTTTTGATGTTAAGTTCATCTATCGAAATTTCAGCTTTAACCGCAGCGAACTTCAATGCATCAGGAAAGGAGCATCGTTTGACGTCCATAATCAAACTGAAAATATTACCTTTCTGATTCGTAGAAAAAACGAAAAACCGAAGAGTCCCGCAGTCAACAAGACAGCTTGTGGGGTTACGCTGTTCTTCGCGAGCAAATCGCAAACTATTTTTCTGAGGATTGAATTTGATGTTTTCAAATCCAAGAGCTTCAAGGATTTGGATGATTTTGTCCGGCTGGTTTTCAAGTTTAGACATCAGCACATTGACATCCACATAACCACCCCTCCCTTCAGCTTATCTACGGTCGTACATTCCGTGATCATTTGTGATCGTACAATATCCAAGTTCGCGCCAAGTGTTCCACGCACCGTCAAATTGAAAAAGAATCGTCTGCCCATCTTCATCGTTTCGAGTCTTGTTAAGAAATCCAACGACGTAGGTTTTGTCTTTGTCCAGCGTGATTGGCATTTTTACTTTTGGATTATCTTTGGAACGATAGTATGGATCACAATCAAATTTTTCACCGGTATATTCATCATGCCATAATTTTCGAACCATCAAAAGCTCGCTAACTACTTCTTTAATCTGTTTTGAATTACTCAAACAGGATGCGTCAAGCCAGCGTTGATTCGTAGTGTGTAAGGCCAACTGGAACGTACTGATAAAAGCAATCTGTTCTTTATTGACGATATTAAAAATGCGTCGGCTATTCATAAGAAGTGCCTGCCACATTTTATCGTCTACTTCATCATCGCTCTTGAATGTATCGTAAACGATGGCTTTCGTTCCGGTTCGTGCCAGCCGCTTGATATGTTTCAGCAGTTTATTCGTGTTATTTTCGAACATTTTTACGAAGCGGATACTGCTATATTTCTCTTTTGTGATTTGAGCAGCTTTGCGAAGCATGACCCAATCTTCATCAGAGAAGTGTCCCATTTTCAGTTTTTTACGAGTGATTTTCCAGTAGTTCAATTCTTTCGTAAGAATATGAACTAGAAGCATATTTTTATATGCCTTAGACATCATCTCGTTTGAAACAATAGCGACATTTACGCCCTTATCGGCAAACGGAATTACCATCATCTCAAAAATGAAACTGCTCTTACCAGCACCGCTATGGCCGGCAAGCATATACATATCGCCGATCGGCGCACCGAGTGTTAGATAATTTAGGAGAGGAGCACCTGATGCATAACTGATTCCTTGATCTTGACCTTCGTTACATTGCTGAAGATAACTCTCATCAACAACCAGAGATTCGATTTTTGATTCCTGTCCGGTCGTTAAAGAGACTTTATTATTCAACAACTCAAACGCCTCATAAACTTCCTCGTTAGTGGAGTTATCAAATCGCTCTGGATGACTCAACATATCCTCATAGCGAGCAGCTAGAATTTTCAATGAGTTCATTTTTGCGATTTGATCGAAATATCCATCGGTATTGTCTACGTTAAGCAAATTCATCATTCGCTTGCAAGCTTCCCAGCCATTCAATTCCTGATAGTGCTTTCGCAATGTGGGTTTATCTGCCAGATATGTATCAACAGTGATATTGTCGATATTTTGAAACCCCTGCTGACGAATACCGCGGCCAACCAAGAAATAAAAAACCGGCTCTTCACACGATAGTGTCTTATCAGTTCCAACATTTACTTCTTTGTAGTCGTCATATCGCTGAGGATCTTTCCAAAGACAAAAAACAAAGCTTGCTTCAGTCTGTTCACGATTTGCTTCGATTCTTTCAATCGTCTTGTTTAGGTCCACAAATCGTCACCTCCGAGCAAGTTACTTACATCATTCCCCTTGTGCGCAGCGCCGACACTCGATAAATCGACTATTGTATCCAAATCAGGACGAGATTCCTCTTTGACTGTTTTTTCGGTCTTGTCTTTTTCGCGGCGGTACACAGCAGCGATATTATTCCGAACAATTGCCATCAGATAATTAGCTTTCGCCGTATCGTCAGAAAAATTCTTGTTCGTGACTGCCCACTGAATCGCACTTCGCTTCTCGTCTAGAGTCATCTGAATAATTTCATCAGAATAAAACTCCAGTTCTTTCAGCCGTCGGAACACAACTGTCGGCATCGGCTGTCCCCCATCAAGGTCATAACCAATCAAACCAGCAATCGTATTGCACAGTTTCTTATATGACTCGGTCGTTCGCCCGGGCTTCTTTTGAGGTTTGGGTTTCTCCTTCCGAGCCTTTTCCTTCCGACGACCTTCAAGCCAAGCCTGATAAACGGCTTCAGACTGAAAATATCTATTGTTGGGAGCCTTGTAGAATTGCTCTTTTGGACCCTCAACTCCCGTGGCCATACATTTGACCATCTTTGATTTCGCCATATTTCCTACCTCAAACTGCCCACCATCCCACCACTACGCAAATTAGTTGGTCATCAAAATACTATAGGTTGTATCACTTGACCAAAAAATAAGCGTTCTTCAGTTCGTTAATAGGAAACGCCGGATCACTAAATTTCAGATTAACCTTGTCTCGAATCGCTTTAACCTGAGCTTTGACATCGTCAGAGGCGTTACCATAACGGTCCTGAATAGCGCTGACCCACTCTGCACGATGAGGCTCATCCTGAGCTGCGCCAACATACTGCTTTGCACGTTCAGCCTGTACAGATTCGACATCCTTTTTCTCTGCTACCTGCTTCTTCAGGTCAGCTTCGTAAGAACGACCACCCTTATCATGTTCTGCCTTGATTGCATCGGTCAGAGCTTTAATGAATTCATCCGCGTCCAGAGGGATACGGTCCACAATATCAGCGAAACGACTCTTGGAATCAACCGAGAAGTTGTCATCACGGAAACAAATCACACGACGCTCAGATTTAACCTTGCCAACGATTTCCTCTTTACCATTGACAACATTCTTGCGCCCGGTCTTTACCTTATCAATGTCACGATCAACATAAGCGACGCCAACGACGTCAACTTTGTTCTTCAGAGAATTAAAATACCGTTTGTCCATATTGGTGGACAACATAGAATAACTTGCCAGCGTCACTGGATCAGTGATGTCGGTTTTCTTGGTATGACCAATAATAATCGGGCTGATACCAACGCGCTTTAGTTCCCACAGACGATCAACAACAATTTCAGTTGCCTTATCAGTGGGGCCATTAAAGCCGCCATAACATGCCTTAAAGGACTTGGTTCTCTTATCAGCAGGGCAATCGCGATTCCAAAGTCGAACAGTCTCCTCTTCCGCCATCCGCATCAGTTCATCGATAGTATCAATGACAACGACCTTCAAGTCCTGATAATCAGAGAATCGATTTTCAATAATATCCATCGTGACATCATCGAAATGTTCCCAGTCCCATACAGGCTCCTGAACGATGCCTTCGATAGTGGCCTGATCTGCTTCCTTACCGCAAGTCAGGAAGATATAGCCTTCGTCGCCAACCATCTTTTCGCAGACCTGCTTGATCAGAGTAGTTTTTCCGATGCCGCCTTCGCCCATCAGATAGATGCTGTAATCGAGCGGATTCAGACTGATTTCGGTTTTCTTACCAAATTTACGCGCCATTATGTACTCTCCTTTTTATTCATTCCACGGAAGATTGACCAAATCAAAACATACTGTCGATATCTTCGGCGGCCTCTTCAACCACAGGTGCAGCCTTTGCCTTAGTTTTAGCCTTGGAGCCGCTCTTCATCATATCGTCCACGCTTTCATCGGACACCGGGACGTAAATCTCGTCCTCGAACTCGCGAGCGGTAAAGTCAGATTCAGCCGCAGTCTTACAAGTCTCAAACTCACCGGTCAGAATCGGCTTTACCAGACGCAGCTCATTGACACGCTGACCATAGATTGGACCTCGACGAAAATCCTCCAACTTGGAAATGCCCAGTTCGATTTGTTCCTTCTGCTGTTCGCTCAGACTATCCTCACTAAACTCGACTTCCTCAGCACCATTGACAACTGCAAGCTGCCAATTCATATGCACCGGGTTGCGGGACTTGGTCTCCAGATAACGCATCTTGTAATCGTGAATGGCCTTGTGTTTCGGCTTATCCATATCAAAGACCGCAGTATTGAAGACAGTATCGATCTTGAACATCTTACGAGCAGCATCTGCCTTAGACCACATCGGGGTGTAGCAGTGCATAGTGATCCTGCCGTCAGTCTTCAGGTCACTCTTATCCATGCTGTCCTTGTCATAGTACAGATCCAGATTCATAGTCAGATGAGGGGTGTCCTTCTCACCGGGCATGAACACGTTCTGGATCTGGAACTCACGATAAACCTGATCGCTGTACTTGCCAGTGCCGGGGCGCAGACTAAAATTGCCGGTGACAACAATATCGTCCTCATAACCAGCCAGAGCAGACTCCAGATACTCAATCATGTCCCACTCGGTGATGAACTCCTTACGCTCGCCCAGATTCACCGTGAACTTCTTAGTACTGGCGACAGTCTTGATCACATCCTCATCCAGACGATCATTCCATGCAATATCGATATTATTGCCATCAACATCACGGGTCTTAATTTCATCGTTCTTGAAGCCGCTCAGGGTAACGTAGCCCATATTGGTGCCGGCTTTGATACCAAAATTGATACTGATCTTCTCACTTTTATTAAAAGTGTCGCGCTTCACCATCGGAGCCTTCCGAGAAACAGAAATCTTGCCGCAAAAATTAAAGCGTGCATAAACGTCGTTCTTTTTATCTGCCATATGTAACCTCCTGTGTCATAACAATCAATAATCAATCTCTTCTGTGGTCTTATGTTCCCACTCGGGCACTTCTGCGCCGAACGGAACAATTTTTGGCTCATGCTTGCAACGAGACATAAATTCGTCTGATAATCGATCATAACAATCCGAACAAAGAGCGAACTTCATCTTGTCGCCATCTCGCTTACTGCCATAGTAGAAAAGTATTTCAAGATTGCCAAGATTAAGCTCTTCACAAGTATCAAGCGTCTTACCACAAAAATTGCAAAGCATATTATTTCTCCTGTCTAATTTGATTTTTGTTTACTATCGCATCAAATCAGGAGAAGCACGTCCATACAGCATCTCTGTTCCCCTTTCTTCAGTATTTGTATAAATTCACTTCAGTTCTATGATGTCATCGAAGAGCATTACATAGTTGTCAGTGTATTTATCTCCATGAAAGTGACCAAAATACCACATCGGTTTATGGTCCGCCGGGAATTGCTCATAAAGCTCATCGAAAAACTCTTCGGTAGACGTATCAACAGTGCTTTGATCAATGTCGTCAATAAACAACTCAGTCGGTTCAAAACGCAGTGGGCAAGTGTGAGTCAACATGATATCTATTTGATTTTGACTTGCCATAAGACGAACGACGCCCTTTACAACTCTACTTGGCTGCTCATCTGGCCACCAGTTCCCACCACACTGCAGACGATAATACTTATCAACAGAATAGGCACCCCCACAAACCAAGGCATTCAGCTTACGCTCCGGTGTCTGAATTTTATAAATAGCTCCGTCAATAGCGAAATACTGATTTGGATATTTGGCGTCCCACAGCATTGGACCTTGAATAGCACCCTCAGTCACTTCAATTTGCTGATATCCATCTGCCTCACTCGGCCGACGTTCGTGGTTTCCGTGGATACAAAACATCTTGATCGGAAGTTTGGCCGCTTCATTCTTGATTGCGATTTCCTTTTTGGATTTCGCTCCATAGTAGTTCAGGCCAACATCACCAAGGCAAATCAGCCAGTCATTCGTAGTGGTCTTATGGTTGTTGCAAAAGATTTCGATACTCCACAGACGAGCAGGGTCGCCATGAATATCACCTGTCAAATATACGTGCATCGACACCAACTACCTCCCTTATAAAATCATCACAACTGTTTTCAAATGGGCACCCGGAACAGTCTAAACCGTCCTCGACACGCTTAACGCACGTGTCCACCAGTTCTTTATATTTTGTTCCCACCAATTCAAGCTTAACTCTACTCATATCTGCAGCCTCCTTCGATTTATTTTCTGGCTGGGGATGTCGGATTCGAACCGACGACGGCCTGTTAAAGCACTGGCGGAGTCAAATTCCGCTACCTTATCCACTTGGTGAATCCCCATCATATAAGGCGGCACCCAGTGCTACCTGAGCACCGCCGGGAGTTTTACATCTTAGGAGTTGTATTGTGATAGAAGTATCCTGCGATAAATGATAGTCCCATCAAACAAATCACGATAATCGCAGCTTTACTGATTTCAATCCAGATCAATCTGAATCACCTCAGTTCTCGATTCGCATGAAGCTAATATCGGTAGACTGGTACACGCTTGCATCACCGCTCAGAGTTCCAGCCGCCTTATCTGCCTGATACTTTGCATTGCCGGAACCAGTGACAATCAATCGGTTCTGATCAATCCCCTGAGAAGCCAAATAGTTGGCAACGGTCTGAGCACGATTTGCGGAAAGCTGTACGCCAAACTCGGTCTGAGAATCTGCATTGATATTACCGTTGATAACGATCATAGTGCCATCCAGAGTCTTTGCAATATTCACGAAATCATTCAGAACAGAAGCAGCGCTGGCCTGATCGGTAAACACGGAAGAATCCGGCACAAAAGTTACATTCGCGGTCTTGCTCAGCATCGAGTCATAGTCCAGATTGCCAGTGACCTGCTGGGTGATATTTGCACGAGTCTCGTCGCTCACAACGACCTTGGTAGTAGCGTTCGCTGCAGCGGTAGACTTGAATTCGCCCTTCAGTGCATCGATATATGTAGTATCAAACAGTGTATTCACGAGATCCCGATTGACAGTTTCGCCCAAGTTCTCCCAAATGTCGCACATCTGGTTATAAATCATCGGAGCGGTATCATTTAGAATATTGTAATTATCCTTCCAGCTGGCCATCTTAGCGTTTGCGTAAGTAGCATCAATATCGGAATCAGAAGAAGTAGAATACATCGGGAACACTTCACGAGCTGCATTGTAATTGATAGGCTGATCGTAAGACATCAGGATGCCCTGAACGAACTTCTTGACAGTATCTTCATGAGCCGCTGCCCAATCAGCGTCAAACACAATGCCGTCCATAACCAGAGAGGAAGAAGATTTCGTGTCAAACACAACGGTGCTATTAGTATAAGTCTTGGCCTGAGTCAGGTACGGCTCCCAAGTAGCGGCTACATCAATCTGACCAGCAAAGTATGCCTTAGCAGTATCATCTGCCGTGCCAAACATAATCAGATTGTTCATGATGGTTGCCTTGTCAGCATCAGACAGGCTGGAATTGTTAACGAACCAAGCAACTAGAGTCTCAGCCTCAGAGAACTCAGGGACACCGATCTTAGCATTGACCCACGAATTCACATCAGCAAACTGGGTGGAAGCGATAATGCCATCACCACCATAGCTGTAGTTGGTGAAAATCGGCATAATAACATTCTTTCCAGCGTCAGCAAACTTCTGAGACAGGAATGCCACACGATTCGTAGTATAACCAGCGGCCTGCAGGTCACCAGAGATCAGTGCATTGCTGGACTCAGTCGCATCATTGATGACATTGATATTTACCTTGATGCCGAGCTGGTCAAACACAGAACCTGGCTGAGTAGTAAGACCATTATTGGCCGACACCAGTGACAGCCATCCCGCCCACTCATCCAGAGACAGATTGATCGTATCATCCCCGGCGGAATTAGACGGCTTGTTCGTACTGATAGAAGTGCTCGGCTTTGATGTAGTCTGCTTCTTCTTATCGAACTTGATCACGCCGCCCTTAATGCCACCAACGACACCAATAGCAACAGCCACAGCAAGCACCACACCAACGACAGCGCGACCGGCCTTAGTCAATTTAAACTTAGACATGTTGTTCTCTCCTATTTAATTTTGATTTTATTTCTTGGACTGATTATTCAATCCAGACGACTTAGAAAACGCATTCAAATCAGGAATGTTATATGTAGTCACATTCGGATTGCTCTTTTTGAGACTATCCAGATACGAACTCACCTTATAATCGGCAGTGTTTGCATCCGCCTTATCCAGCTTTCCCTCTCGACTTGTCTGATACAGAACTTTTGCACCTGCTGCTTTTTCGCGACTCTCCTGAAGACCATCGCGAGTGGCGTTGAGCATTTTATCAGTGCCGGTAGATGCACGCAGACGATCCAAATTGGAATACACATCGGCAACCTGCTCGTTCGCCTTTAACTCAGCCACAACATCCTTGCTCTCACGCTTCAGAGCGGCCAACTGGTTTTCGAGCTTTTCCTTGATTGCCTTGACTTCTTCCGCAGCAGGCTTCATCTTCTGGAACTGATCGGACAGATTTTCAGCTTTATCGAGTTCTTCCTGCAACAGTCGAGCATAGGTTCGGGCAGATTCTTCATCGCCGCGACTCATGGCAGCTTTTGCACGTTCATCGTAATTCTTCGCCTGTTTCTGACAAACTGCATAATTATCCTGAATCGTCTTGAGTTTACCAGTCAGGTCGCGCAGAGTATTGCAGGCGTCTGTGTACTTCCCAGTCATCTTATCGATTTTCTGAGCATAGATAGCACGGGCACCATCTGGTGTTTTAGCCGTATTCTGCACGAGAACCTGCAAGAAACCACCGGCTAATGCTTTAATCTGCTGACGGAATGACGGGAACAGGATCAAACTGCCGACCGCAACAAAACCAACACAGATAAGCGTAAACTCAGGGATTGTAAAAGAAAACATTACTGAGCACCTTCCTTTCCGGCGGGTTCAACTTTATCTTCTTCGATAAACTCCTCAATAGAAGAAATCATCTTAAGCTCGTCTTGAACCGTATTGGTGATTTTTTCAATTGCCGCACCAGCTTCAACGTTACGATTCGTCAAAGCTTCGATCTGTTCCTTCATGGATTCAATCTGCTGGTCGTTGCTCTTCATCTCGTCAAACAGCGCATTCATCTTATCGTTACCAACAACCCGCAGAAGCTCCTTGCGCTGCTTCGCATCAGAGATAATTGCGGTTGCATCATATCCCAGTGTCGCCATCAGGTTTTTGACCGTAGCACGCTTGGTCTTGGTGGGCATCTCAGACGGGAATGTATCAATCACATCCTTGATTTTATAGACCGTCACAGAGTCGGCAGGATTCATATTGTTCGCATTATAGACGGCTTCGATGTCAATCGTGTCGCCCTCCGGAACCTCGGCCTGAACCTGTTCGTCCTCTGGGAAATCTCCATTGATGTAATGATCTCCGACGCCACTACATACGCGCAGCTCACTTTCGAACTCAGGAGTCCCAACCGGTTCATCCGACTCAACAAGACCGAGCTTCTCGAAAAAACTTTTCTTTGCCATAATTTTCTCCTCTATATGATTTATATAATTGGAGCCCCAAGAGTTCCATCAGGCTTTACATAACGGCCATCTCGAATCTCAGAGAACCCACCACCATAATACCAACCATGCGACTCCACAAAATCAAAGAACACATCTGTGATTTCGTCAAAATTCGCATCATCTGGGATGGTCAAACAACCACATAGTTCAATTTCGTGTGACATATTTTTCTCCTTATGAAAATTTCCATTTGAAAATCTTCTTGATACAGATATTTGTGACCCAGTCGAACAGAATACTGAAAATCACGATTGCCAGAATCCCAACAAACACCAGGGATGTGCGACCACGAGCAGACGAAGTATAAATCAGATACCCGATACCATACTTTGCATTCACCGTTTCCGCTACTGCGATGTAGGTCCAACCGATTGCGTACATTGTAGCGAACGATTGACAGATGGACGGAGCAGCGATTGGAAGAATGATTCGTGTGACCGTGTTAAACTTCCCTGCTCCGTCGATGCTTGCTGCTTCGATTATATCATCACAGGCACCGTCCAGAGCAATCAGTACGCTTGGCAACATAAACACGAAACTGGCCACAAACAGGAAGGCGATTTTCATTTGCTCTCCTATTCCGAACCACATCGTGAGCAGTGGATAGAAAGCGGTCACTGGTAAGAACCGCATCGCTCGAATCGCTGGATACAACAGGTTTTGAATTGGATGACAGATTTTCATCAGGCAGCCAAGTGGAACTGCAATACCGGCGCTCAGAAGAGCTGCTGCCGTGATACGAATCAATGAATATCGAAATGCTTTGAGCATCGTACCATTCTGAATCAGCAGAAAGAATTCACGGAAAACTACACCCTTCTGAGGAACAAAAATTGGCGAAGTCAAAGCTGCGCCAATGTCCCAGATAATCGCCAACAGAATCAGAAGAATCACACGATAGATCCAATCTTTCTTCGTCGTTTTCATTTTGATACCTCTATTTAATTTTTTGATAAAACGACCTGGGTCCGATTCGAACGGACGGATGTATCACCATCGACAGTTTTCAAGACTGTTACTTTAAACCACTCAGTCACCAGGCCACATAAAGAGGGTTATCCGCCCTCCATTTTTCTCTTTTCGATCTCTTTATCAACCTCTTCCAGAAAGTTCATCCAGTTTTGAAAATCAAATTCATCTCCAAAATTAAACCCTTCATCCAGACGTTGATATAGATCGTTCTGAAAGCACCACAAAGTTTTATCACTCAGCTCGTCCAGATGCGGTGTAATAAAATCCATCACAAGACGAGGCATGTATGTTTTACGACCGACCGCATATCGAACCGCGCAGTTGCAGATTGCTCCGAAATCATCATTGTGCGGATCAATCATTGCCATAATCTTCAACATCCTTCCTGATTTGTTCATTTATGATTTGATTCGTCCTGTGCTTCGCAAAACGCTTATCGCGAAGTTTTGCCTTTGCCCAATTATTCCGAACTCCACTCCAACGTCCGTATTGATGTTCAAATTCATCAGCACCACAACCCTGATGGCCTATGACACCTTTATAAATTTGCTGTCGCTTCACAAAACTGGCTCCTTTCTTGAGAAATAGGGATACTGTTATGTAATTTGTTTGGCACGCCCAGCAGGATTCGAACCTACAAGAAATGGCAGTTTTAGAGACTGCGGCTTTGTCATTTAAGCTATGGGCGCATATCGAATCCGAATGCCCGCCCACGGATATGACGCTCGCTCTCCTATCTTGTCAGCGTCTCCACAAGACTGTTCACCCAACCACAGACAGGTATTGGTGCGACCGAGGGTAATCGAAACCCTGCCCCAAAAATTAAAAGTTTTTTGCTCTACCAACTGAGCTACGATCGCATATAAAAGTCGGCATACGCACCCTCGCAAGCTGGCATCATCACCGATAATCAGGGCTGCCACTATAATAGTAACAGCCCCTGAAAGGCTAATCCTTTGTGCAACGTAATTTAAGAATCACTTGACTGGTGGGCCAGGTTGGAGTCGAACCAACGATGTTTCAAATGTCAGAGTTTTACAGACTCCTGCAATCGCCACTATGCACACTGGCCCATATAATAACCACAGAGGGATGTCACCTGTGGTTTTTGTCCTGGCTTTAACGGGTCAGGCGTCCGGCATTTACCGTTACTCTTCAGAGCACTATTGGCGATATGCTTTCCACTGCGGTTCTCAAACTCGATCATCCTTTTTGGTCAAGCCTCTTCCGGGTTATAGCCGCGCTACATAAGGTTTTTCAGTGTTATTCCTTCACCTCTCACTGTTTTTGAGTTGGTGAGACTCACGCACAGTTGCGCTTGGAATGCGGATCTTACATCGTCAGCGCACGCAGTTTGACCAAGCTTGCTACATCGACCACTGACCAGCCCTGTGAAGGCTCGCTATTCCTGATGGTGGTCCCGGCTGGAATCGAACCAGCGACACGGGGATTTTCAGTCCCCTGCTCTACCGACTGAGCTACAGAACCATATTTACCTTGCCTTTTTATGCCACTACTATGATTCTCGCAGGGGGTACCTCCCCGCTACATAGGACAAGGAATAGTAGACATAATTTTGAAGCGAGTGGGGTTCGAACCCTGCATCTCTGGTGGATCGTAGCCGCCAGCACTTTTCCCCTTTTAAGCTATCGCTCCATATAAACGGCAGGTATTGTTACGCCCCTGCCAAGGCGCTCACCATCTACCAGCCATGTGGTAAAACGACGGGACTTATGTAATCGATCCACAAACCATTGCCCATGGATTTTATAAATCTTTGACCTGTATGCTTTGTTCTTTGACCTTTAGCTAGAAGTTTAAGCTTTGAACTTTCAACCTTTAACCTTTAATCGTAAACTTTAAGCTTTCCGTACATCATCTATAATTGAACGATATAACGCTCGATGTTTTTGGATATCGGATTCGAACCGATGTAACAACCTTTATGGGGTTGCGTCTTAACCTCTTGACTAATCCTAAAACCAAGTATTTTTCTCCAAAAATATTAGAATACTTGCATTATGACGGCGTATCAGGCCACCTTTTATAAGTGACGACTTGCTTTTTATTATTTTGATTTCGCCAAAAACAGTGCTGTCACCAGCAAAAAGCGAACGATCACAGTTTGTTGTTTTCGATAGACAGTGAATACAGTGTGCTTTCTGAGAGATTAGTATTCGATGGTGATCTCTGTGATTGCATTGGAAGCAGACAGAACCGCATCGACCTCGGCCTTGAACTTATCAATCTTGGCGGCGAGTTCATCCTTGGCCTTCTTGATGTCAATACCATCGATCAGAACCATGGTTTCGCGCTCAATATAACTGTCACGTGCGTCTCGAATAGCCTCAGGGTCCATGTTGCTCTTTTCAGAAGCAGATGCAAGGCCCTTAGTATAATCATCCGCGCGATCGCTCAGACGGGCATTGGTCGTTTCGATCGTAGCAATGGCGCTGGAATACTGACGCTCCATCATGGCGAGCAGCTCACGCTTGAACTCGATACCATGCTGATTCATATAGATGGCTTCCGCAACAGTATAGACAACACCATCAATGGTCACATGGGTCTCTGCATTGGACTTGGAGATCGCACGCTTGATCGCATCGTGACGAGCAATCAGGTCCTTGATGGAATCCAGAGAACTCTGTGCATCCTTCTTGTAATCCTCGATAGGCACACCATTCAGTTTCTTCATGCTCTGCTTAGCAGCTGCACAGAACTTAGCCTCAGAAATCGCCTTGAGGATTCGATTCTCCAGAACCTTGATCTCCGCCAGACCGCGATGAATTGTCATAGTTTCAGTCGTCATAATTAGTCTCCTTTGTAATACATAATCTTTGATGCGGTCGCCCGCTGTTAATGGAGCTGGTGGAGAATTTCGGAATCTCGACCCCGGCATTACAAGTGCCGTGCTCTGCCTCTGAGCTACACCAGCATATAAGCGGTGGAACGCTCCACCGATTGATTAGTTTTTGAATTCGCTGCTCGATCAAAATATTTTTCTGTGGTTCCAATGAATCGAGATAACTCTTAAATTCGCTTTGATATGTAAGCACCTGTTGGTGCGTTTGATTTGTATATCGACCCGCCTTCAGATACTGCTTGTACTTCCCTGCCCCGATCTGATATCGAAGAAGTGCGGTCGGATCATTTTTAGTATACTGTTTATGATATGCCAGTAACTGAACTCCACATCGGATACCAGTACGATCATCAAGCAACTCGTGCATCGAATTGATTCCAATCGTTTTATGCAGATACTCAAGATTAACTTCATTGACCTGCATCAAGCCGTAATCCGTGGTCCCATTTGAATTTAGATGAGTCAGACCACTCTGAAAGCGACTTTCGTTATAAATCACACCAAGAGCGAGCGAATAATCAACGTCATATTCATCACACACAGTTTGCGTATACGATTTCAAATCATCGCCCCAGTTTTGATAGGTCTCAATTGGACCAGTTGCGACTCCTGTTGGTACATTCGTCAACAGGCAACATCCTGTAGCAATAATTGCCGTCAGCAACCGTCTCACTGTTACATCATCTCCTTCCATTATTTGGCCTAACTATTGAAAAGTGACATTGTTGTTTGATAAGATACGGGGCATATAGCCCCGCTCTTTATTTCTTGATTTTTGCGCACATAGTTTTATATTGGCGGTATTGCATGGTTGTGTCATATTCGCCATTACGAAACTTTTCTGCTACATAGTGCGTATCGTATGTTTGCTCTTCCTGAACTATCTGATAAAAAATTCTCAGGGTCTTCAGCAACGGTGCTTTAACTAAGATGCCTTTATATTTTGATCCCGCAGGAAGTTCGTCAACTGCTTCTTTTTCTTTTAGATAAATTCTCTTGACGAAATTGATTGACACCGCGCCAACTTCTGTGTTTTGAAAGGTGCGAATAAGGTACGGCGTTTCTGCATAAAACAGATGATTACCAATTCCCGAAATATAGTCAACAGCATATTTTGCCTTGCAGATTAGTTTCCATGCAATGTTATTGGCGATGATTGTATTTCGAACCCGGGTGTTCTTTTCATCAACATCATCTCTTCTTATATACGGAATTTCTTCGCTTGAGAATCCATAGTAAAGTAAACAAAGGACTGCTGCATACATAGTATTTTTCGAATCTGAAAATATGGTCTTAATATAATCAAACAAGTCATTTTCTGACGGAAAAATATAGTTACTTTTGTCGATTTTACCATTTGAGATATAATCAAGCTGATTTTTTACTCGGGTCGAACGAGATTCCCTTTGCCCACCTTCGTAACTCCATGGAGTAGTAGTTTTTTCGTAAAACGGATGCATGAAATACTGATTATGATTGATTATATTATTGTTACAGCACCATAAAATATAATCCCGCAATACATTATGGATGGATATTGAATAGTTGTCTGAAATATTTGAAAGCCATCTATTATAGATGTCTGAAACGAAATCATCGTCTTCTATTCTGTTAAGCTCACAAAAATCCTTACCGAATTCTCTTTCGAAATCCGCCAACCGGCTGAAAGTATTACGGGCTATGCCATATTTTCTTTTATATAAAGGGATGTATTCACCTGCGGAATTCATCCGCGGGTTTCCGTTTTCATCCTTTTCCACTAAAGTATCAATAAGAAATTTTTCTTTGCGTTCCTCATCGTAATAGTCTTTGTTCCTTTTCATGATTGAGGCTTCTCCTTACACAGCATGTCTAAATCCCGTTGGGAATATATGTCTATAGACTAATTTTACACTATGTAAGGAGATTTTGCAAACAAAACCAATCGATTCTTAAGCAGAAACTCCAGGCTCAACCGCAAATGCAGCCGATAACATTGGACACTGAATGATCATCGCGTTTGCTGCTCGCTTCCAATTTTTATCAGAGAAGACTCCAATCGGATCGCTCAGCTGAGAATTCAACAGGGTGTCTCGACCTTCTATGACAAGAGTGGACTCCTGAGCCAACCCTTCAACCTCACCCATGCTGTACTTAACATGGACCGGGTTGTGACTGTTCCAGCGCTTTGTGGTGAATGGAATCACTTCACACTGGCCAGAGCTTTTGTTATAGATGTTGTTGCTTACGACCAGATACGGGTGAACCCCACAGTATTTGTGGACGGCCTTTTCGTCCTGATTAGTATTGGCAACGTAGCCAAGCCGGATCTCACCGATTTTAGGGATACTTGAGCCAGCCTTAAACATAATTATGACCTCCTTGCTGACCACTTGATTTATTTTGTATCCCTATTATACTATCCACAAAGTCACTTTTCAATACTTGCACCATGATGCATCGTAAAATTTCTTAGTAAAATTGTGACAAGCTTGTCTCCGAGGTCTGACGTGAGCGTAAACTTCTCGCCTCCACTCGTCTTGATGCCTTCGCAGGTAAAGGAGCTCCCACTAATCCCCCAGCAGCACGTTAAAATATCCGAATCACGCCCATACTGCTGTTCGAGTCTTATATGACCGATGGTCTCCCCTTTATAATAGGTAACGCAAGATGTCTTGGCCGCTATCATGCTGACGTTGTGCTTATTTTGATTACCCCAGAACTCGATGATGTCAAACGACCGGATATGCTCGTACAGTTCCTGGGCTGTATATGTAACCCACATTATGCTCTCCATATGATTTTACTATCATAAGTTTTATTTTCGGTTGTTATTTTATCACAAGATGCTTAAGAAATCAACCCGGCAAGCAATTTTTTTAGGTGTTTAAAACCAGCCGTGACGCTTTTTACCAGCGTTTTTGAGCATCTCAATCTGTCTTTTTTCAGCCGTCACACCACAACAATCGTCCAAAACCACCTCATCATAAGGAATCCCCTTTGCTTCTAGATGCCGACGGAACCATCTCTTCCTCATCATTGCCGTACTTGCATGACTGTCAGGTTTATACCAACATTCTCCAAGACAATTATGGCTCCAACTACAAATCTGCCACCATTCCTCCTTAACACGTTTACGCATCTTTTGAGTTTCGGCGTCTGCATCAAGCCCATACGCAGCTCTGTATTCGGCTTCTTTTTTCTTCTGACTCACACTCTGCCCAAGGTTAATACCACCAGCAGCCCCCAGACCTAGCAACCCTAAAACAAACGATACAGCTCCACTCATAATTTTTCACTCCTTATGTAAAAATATCTTCTCTGACCTTCGGCACATAGCACCGATTCTCCAGATGTACAATCGCAGACGTTATCTTTCCTGTTCCCCAGTCATCCAGATTGAACTTCAGAATCATCTCGATCAGTCCCATCGCATCCTTACACTCACGACGAATTTTGCGAACCTTTTTCAACTCATTCTCTAAATAACATCGCTTCACAGCGTTTGCTCGGGTAAATTCGATTGCGTGTTCAAGATCATCGATCTCATCAGTGGCCTTATTCAGATCACTATAGAGCCCTGCATACATTGTCTTCAGCGTTCCAAGTGTCTCATCTACAATTTTCAGCCGACTCTTGAACTCGGCCATCCACACAGAGTCTTCGACAGGATACGACACCGGTGCCAATTTCTGTTGCGGCGACTCTACCTTTGAGATACCCGGATCTTTTAATGATGCCTGCGTTTCTTTAACTTCAGCACCCTTCGGCAGATACCCTTGTCCCCTGTATGCATTCGGCAGACTTTTGAGAACATTCCAAGCTTTATTCTCGGAATCAAACTGAACCGCCAGACCTGGGTCGTATGTCACTGTGAATTTGTTGTTAGGTTTTTTTGTGATATATGTGTGCCCATTGGTAAGAACATAGCTCACACTTGCCCCTCCTTATAGTTCTGTCGAACAAAATTCTCAAACTTGTTTCTAAATCGAATGCATTCTAAAGCATAGCGAGTTATCTTGTATTCATCAGAGCCAGTCGCATTGTTATCTTTCGCCCATCCAATGAATTCTTCATGCCAACTCACAGCCTTCTCGTACTCAGAACTCTCCAAAATCTATCACTTTCCCACCTTATTATAATAGGGGCCTGGGAAATCCCCTTAATGTTCTTTCAAAACGATCGCCTGTCCTGAGCCCAGAACCCAGCAGTTTTTACCAGCGTAAGCACAAACCTCGCAACGCCCAGAACACTCATGTGCATCGGCCGGCGCTTCACAACATCCATCTTTAAATGCTACATAAGCAACTGGCAGATTATAGGGATTGCTCATATTATAGCCAGGCCAAGATGAAAAGAGAATATGTAAATTGCTTGGAATCGTACCACCCGCTTCCATAAAAGCATTGACCAAATCATATTTCTTAGTGAATGCCAGAAATTGGGTGCGCGGCAACCTGACTGCGATACGGCACATCATTTCAAGATACTGCATATCCACAATGTCACCACTGACATGCCACCTAAAATAAAAAGACCCATAGGCGGCCGCAGTAGCCTGCATTTCAAAGCCGTCAGGGTCTGTCAACCACAGTTTCAGATTGTTGTCGTATGCATTTCGTACCGACGTTCGCCAATCAAAGTGACCGACATAGCACATCTTCGCACACGGAACGCCCAAGGCACAGGTTTTAATACGAGGCATCGAGATAGACCTAATACTCCCCATCTTGCTGTTTGCGTCCGACACTGACAGCTTTAACATATTCAATTTTCACACCCTCACTTTAGGAGAGCGCTCTCCTTCCTTATTATAATATCACAAGACCAGCCATATAAATCGAACATCAAATCACTTCTAGCGCCGTTCGATTGATAGCCACAACTAACTCGTTGACACGGTTTCTATCGAATGTGTCCATGCCAAGCAGCTCATGTTCTGTGTTAAGCGAGACACCACGGATATCAATATTGGACCCTTTCACATTCGTTTCATAGGCGTGACTGCCGCCAATAGTCAGAAACATCAAATGCTTGCCTAGGTGTGGATTGGTGCGCAGAAAATCATACGGTTCACCCGCAATGATACGCTGTAATTCTTCTCGTGTCATTTTTACCACCTCTTTACACTAGAAATCATCAACATCACTGCAATAAAACAAAACGCCCATAATGGAATAATAAGCCACGCCCATTTAATGCAAAAATCAATAAATCGAGATAATAATCTCAAAATAAAGCTCATCATAGTCCTGTTTGCACCGTATCAAATTCGATCGGCTCTCCTGTTCCTTTATTAACACCATACCCTACCACATGAACGATATAAGCCGGCCAGCGCTCTTTGTTTTCATCAATGGCGATACGAACAGTACCTTTAAAATTTTTGATCCAAGTTGCGCACCAAGGCTTTTCAAGATGATCATTGTATTTTGGATTAAACTTTAAGACGGAGGCCAAATCAGCCACACATACCATACCGGCATCTGCGCAGAATTCGCCCAGTTTAACCTTCGTTTCGGGCACAAATGTAGTACAGCTCCAATCACCGTAGTAAGTATCGGACTCTATTCCAATGATGCCATAACTGCTGATATCGCAACATTCAAATTTTCTCCGCTCGTCATTTGACATATTATGAGACAGATAACACGGATCGGTGATGATGATATCTCCATCAAATTCCATAACCTTGTCTTCTGCTTCTTCAATTAAGCTAGTGCCGTATTCCAGATATTCACAATATTGACCAGTATTCTTATGAAACGACGCATAATACTTTGCTGCAACAGGAATCAAGTCCTCATGGTCTTTGAAATAAAAATCCAAAAACTCTTCATCCGTATATAAAAAAAGCATATGCACAGTACCCACACTTACAGGTGTCCTATTCTTAATGGACTCTCCAATGCTGGCGATTTCTGGTAAAATATTATACTTCTTCATACGAATATCACGATACTTTGCTGGAATAGAATACCATTCATCAAGTAAAGCCTCTGGATAATTCTTAAACTGTTCAGCCAATTCCTGTTTACGCTGTTCCACTAGATCACGAGTCATAACACACCTCAAATAATAAGCTCATAAATCCGATTAAAATAACGACAAAATTGCAGATCCATAAGAATCTTAATTGCGGAGTCAAGCGCAAAGAAGTGTACTTCAGTTGGATCAAATAAAATCTTCTGAATATTCTTTACGTCAACATCGTCATCTCCAAGCCCAGCGTCCGCCATGTCCTGTTTAAATTCCTCGTCAGATTCATATGTAAACATCACTTCGTTATATATTTTTTCCTCGTCAAAATCGATCGTTAAATCTCCTTCTGACCAGTGTTCCAGCTCTTCCATACCATTTTCCGTGATTGCAATCAAGCCACAATTTCTGTTGACATCATCCTCAAATGTCTCGTTCGGATATTTTTTCTTGAACGCTTCTCGGTCGCGAATACTCACTCCACCACCGCATTTCTCAAGCTGTCTTATAATGCAAAGAATAAGTTCGTCCTTGCTAGTGATATTGAACCAATTAACATTGTCTATAAGGTCTTTTGCTTCCTCAAGAGCACTCGTGGTATATGCAGACCAATGATAAGAGATCTTAGCAATATCTTCATTAAAAGCATGAATCGTAATAACCAGTCGCTGTCCCATTATTTTAACTCCCCTTTCTCATACAATCTCTTTTTGTACTCAATCGTTTTTCGATGTGCTTCTCTTTGGTCTTTGGTTGTCTTTCTATAATTCATCCAGTGAGTCCGTATATACTCATCACTTTTCGCCTTAGCTTTAACATCAACGATCAGCGAAATCGTTTTATGGGTCACATTGTATTCTTTTGCCAGGCCACGAAGAGAATATCCTCCAGTTTGATATTTGCGAAGTATTTCTGATTTCTTCTCTGAAGTCAATTTTATGCGACGATCTTGCTGCTCAGACAAACGGATATTTTGCCACTTACTCGCCATCTTGTTTATTCACCAATTCAAAATATTCCTCTATTACAGCATTCCAAGTTTCATTCTCTGGAATACTGCAATCGCAACTCTCTTCAAATCGTTTGCCCAGTTCTTCGGCAACTCCGATAATTTCGTCATAAGAATATCCATACCTGTCTTCAATCCAATCAGTATTGAGTTCGAGTTGATTTTTCGCGTCTTCAATGAGGTACTGATGTTCCTGATACCGATAGGCTGCTTCGATTTGGTCTTTGTTCATTACATAAGAAGCTCCAGTAGCTGCACTTACCACTAAAATATTATTATCCATAATTATTCCTCTACTATCTCAATCGACATTAGTTCATCTTCGTAGTCATTCATGTCCCCATTGTTGTACATCTCTTTAGCTATTTTCTCTGCCTCTTCCTTCGAATCGACGTCAAAGGTTGCTTCGTAATATCTGATGGCAGACACATAAGCTGTAACTTTCATATTTACACCCCATCAATGTGGCTGGCCATCATGTCAGCAGTATGAGTCCAGAGCACGTTAGGATACTTTTGGATAGCGTTGCCATAATACTTCCACTCGTTCGTGTCCGTCTCATACGCTCCCATGTGCCACCGGATACAAGCGATCTCCTCTTGGGTCAAGGTAACACAACTCGCCAACATACAAATGGACTTTTCTCCATGGTGACTGTAGATTGAATCATTCGCATAAGTATACTGATACCCATTTTCAGTGCTAATCAGCTTGTACTGATCCATCTTGCAGACATCATGTAGTAAACCGACAACAAACGGAGACCCTGGATTGTCCCATTTCAGATCCAATTTCTCCGTCAACATCAGTAGATTTTTTGCTACCGTCAGGCTGTGCTCTGCCAGACCACCCGGATAGTTTCCATGATATTTGGTAGAAGCCGGGGCGTCCCAGAATCCGTATGTATTAAGAAAATCTTTTACGATAATCGCTTTGGTTGGCATGAAATATTTATCAATCATTTGAAGCGTTTCAAGTTTGAGTTTCTCCACATTTTGTTCTTTCATACCGTATACCTCTTATTCGTGCCAATAAGTTTCTTTATCGTCTTCATCGATCTCATCATGATTTGCAGCTGAATAATCTACGCCGTCAATCGTGACATATTCTTCGTCTAGTTCATTTACGGCATCTGCGGTAGATTCCGACACTTCGATATCGAAAATCTCTTTTGTTTCCGTATTCACCTTGCATTTCGTAGTGATTTCGAAACCTCCGTCCCACACAGAGGTGAACAATCCATTTTTGATAACGCTCATGTTAACACCTCATTTATTTTGTAGCGTACTTGTATCTATGTAAACTGCATCCTTTTTTAGCTAAATACCTCATCCTTCGATTGATTCCAACAGAGCTTACAGAAATAGTTTTAAAATATGTATCCTTGTAGTTACATAGCTTTTTATATTCGTCACTCTCATGGTAGCTTTTCAGCTTTTCACAATGATCATGGCAACCCGGGTAACGCTCTGGTGCTACGCAATACTGGCATGGATTTTTCATATTCTACACCTCAATTTTCAATAATATCTCCGTCTTCAAAACGAATAGCGGCGACATAATTTTCTTGTCTCTGCCGATAACCGACCGTTTGGATATTATTAAACGTAGAATTATATTCTGTTACTGAAATCAGGTCATCCCAATTAGCCGTTTTCCCATCTTTAGAATAAAAGACACCAAAGCCCGGGTAATCGTCTGCGGCTCCAGTTTTAATGCATACAAGATATCCACCTGGTATTTTAATCTTGACGTCGGTTTCAATGACTGGAATCATATGATAGCCTCCTTGCAATTCTCATTCTGGCGGCGGTTATGTCTGCCCCAGTACCGCCAGTCACCTGGCATCCGGATGTTAACCGAAAATAATAGTCTCTTCCATATTAGGCTCCTTGAATCTTTTTACAGCTTGTATATGTCATCCAGTTATCCCAAACGATATCTTCTTGATGCATGTCTGCGATTTTATGAGCTTCAAAAGGATCATTTGCTTCAACCAGAATGTATCCTTCGACTTTTACATCTACTCTGTAGCGCATGGTTTACACCTCAAGATCAATATCAAAAGAAGCAGTCCCGTCTTCGTTCTCCCGATAATTCATTTCAGCAAGAGCATCGTTACAAGCCTTTAACTTCCTTTGTACTTCCTCTACGTTTGGATGCCTTAGAAGATGCTGAAACCGTCTTGCTTCGTCAGCGTCCAAAATAATATCGCTATTAACGTAGTGCATTTTTATCCCCCGATTACGATTTCAATCTGACTCCACGCAATTCGTAACTGTATAATTTTTAGACCATTTAATATCTTCTGGATGTGAATTTGCGATTTCCACCGCCTCATCCGCATCATCCGTATCGACATAAATGTGACCAACGAGCGCAACCGTAACACAATATGGCATAATTTTATTCCTCGTTTACGATCTCAATCTGACACATCTTCATAGCGGCCAATGCATTCTTGTGAGACTCAGGAGTAACACCGGCGCAGCAACTCGCATCCACGATGATAGGAACCTCAGGTAGTGCTGTCTTAAGCAGAAGCGCATTAGAGATGACACAGATATCCGTGCAGAGGCCGACCAGAGTGATGGAATCAACACTTCCAGGAAACAACGTCTGATAGATTCTTTGGCTATCATTCAATGCTGCATCAATGAACAACTCATAGCTTCCAAACGTTTTCTTGTGATAGATCTGTTCGTGATCCGTAACAAAATTTCCGATTTCATCTACCAGTTTCCAACCGTCTGTTTCTTCAATGCAATGAACAATAGGAAGATGTTTGCCTTCCTGAGTATTAAGATAATCTTCATCATGAGTGTCCATCGTGTAGAATACCGGACCCTTCCAGTTCTTGATCTTCTCCACGACCTTCGGCACAATCGCCTGAGCCTCGGGTGTACCAAGAGCACCGGTTACGAAGTCGTTCTGCATATCCACAACAATCAGGATATCGACTTTTGTCTTTTCCATGAAAATCTCTCCTTACCACTCAACTTCATAAAGATTTGACTTATATGTCGGCATCGGAAGCTGCTTGAACATATTTGCATCGTGCATCCGATCAATCTTGGCTGCAGTCTCAGTATCACCGCCGAAATCGCCAGTACGGATGTACTTGTCGAGGAAATCATAGGTGAAGCCAAAATTGTCTTCGTCAGTCTTTCCAGTTAGACCATCGGCAGGCGCTTTCTCGATAAACTTTTCCGGAAGACCCAGCTCACGACCAACAGCCTTTACCTCGGTGACGGTCAGCTTACCGAGAGGGCTAAACTGGCCAAACGCATCTCCACCAATCGTAGCCCAGCCAATATATGACTCACTAGCGTTGCAGTTATTGCTTACTCGTCCATTCATACTCTGAGATACCATGAACAGAGTCGCCATACGGATTCGAGCCGGCAGGTTCACACGAGCCTGCTTGGAATCGCACAAACCAGCTGCCCGTCCATTAGCCAGTAACGCATTCACAGTTTCCGCAATATTGATCTCGAACGATTTGATGCCCAGATGCTTGACCAGGTCCCGCGCTATATCGATGTCGTCCTGCACCCCCTGCGGCATCAGGACACCGATAACGCGACCATTGCCCAAGGCTTCGCAGCACAGAGCAGCCACGATACTAGAGTCCTTGCCACCAGAAATACCAATCACAGCATTGCAGTCAGGACCATTCTTGCGGAAATAATTCCGAATCCACTCAACGATTTCATCCTTTGTCTTTGCTGCATCAAATTCATACTTACGCATATTACTTCTTCTCCAATCTCCATAATTCAACATCGACGTCTTGAAATGTAACGTCAATGATCTTCTTGACCGTCTCCCAATCAGCACCACCACGAACGCAGCCAATTTTGTACGGCATAGCGACCTTCCAGTTAAACTGTTTCGCCTGTTCTGCAACAGAGACAAACGCTTCCATCAGAGCGCCAACTGAAGTGTACTGTGCCCCGTTGTAACCGTATTTATCTTGACCAAAACAATTGGCGATATAAAGCTCTTTGCGACCACCATATACAGGGACGATCTGAGCAGTGCCAAGCAGCCCAGCAGTGTAGTTCTTATGAAGCTCACATAATTCGTGATATTGCTCGTATACATTCGGGAATCGCTCGCGGACTTCTTTAGCAACGCCTGACCCCATGACGCCCTGACAATTCACCTGATGACAGATAATGTCTGCGTCAGAATCAAATACGTTGCCTTCTTTAATTACAACAGCCATCAGAACTTCCCTTCCCACAGTCGGTCGCGGACTTCCTTCAAACTGTATTCCTTGACCATCGCTCCATTACGGAATACAGTCTGCAGAAGATTCCCATCCGAATGAGCAGCGTGATTCATCAAACCATCTGTGCAAATCAGCTTTCCAGAATCATCCTTAGTGACATAACACATTCCCTTCAGGCTCTTCTTAAAGTGATCCGTATCAGTCTTTGGATCTTTGAAGATCTGAATCTCCTTGCCGTTGACCACACCGTAGGTTGCCTTGACAGCCATGCCGAACGTATCACGGGTGAACGGCTTCAGCTGACCATTCTGCTCAATACACTGCATGGAGAAGGAGCCGACGCCCAAGCTGACATTGTTACAAGCAAAGCCGTGAGCTTTGAGTTCTGCATAGATCTTTTCGCAACGCTGCACAGTGATAGAGTCACCATACAGAGCCTTCACATGAGGGTCGAGCACCTTATAACCCTTGCTGTTGACTGTGCCGCCGAAGATGTCCCACAGATGGTAAACAGTCTGCGTGACGATTTCGACCGGGTCGCCAGAATCGCCACGAATCAGCAGTGTGCCATTGTGCGCCATGATCTCATCCTTGAGCTGCGGCAGAATATTATCTACCAGATTCCAGTAATCATAGGAGTCAGACACCATGCTGAAACTCATGTTGGGATACAGCTCGGTCAACGCCCGGCGGATGAAGGTGATTTCATCGCCATCCACAGCGAAGTTAGAACACATCACGCTATGCTCAGTGCTGACAGCGCCAAACGCAACGGGTTCTTTTTTACAATTGCAGTGATACATCTGTTCCAGATACGGAATCGCAGGAACGGTGGCCGTATTCAGAAAGCTCAGACACCAACCAGCGCTGGACTTAACCGCCGACTGCATACACTCCTGACCACGAAAACTGAAATCGCCCAAAGCACGAGCATGAGGCACTCCATCTTCGACGGTTTCATCGTAATATTTGTCCACGATATCACGATATAGAGTACCGACCGTTGCAGAGATCATCGGATGCCACAGCTCAGAGCTCATAAAGGATTCGAGGAACTGTGGAACCCATGCGAAATCAGGATGTGTATTGCTCATCTCAAGGAACGGCACATGGACCGGGCAACGAGTACCCTCTGGTAACGCCTTGATCTCAACAGGCAGATAGCCTAGATCATGCAAAGCAGCAATCTTGTTCAGATCGTAAGCATCTTTACCAATGGTCGCATCTAGGACACGCTTATACTTATAGACGGTCAGATCTCTTGGCTTCCAGAAGAAATACTGGTTGAAATACTGCACCAGATAGTCCTTGCAGAATGCCTGAATACCGAACACAACGACTTCATCCACGCCATCCAGACGACTCATACGCGGAGTAAAATAACTAACCAGCTTGGTAGTGCCGGCCGGAAACTGCTTACTGTGGGTTGTCTTGTAGAAATCACACAGCAGCATCGGGTTGATATTGATCATTTCAAATCCTCCAGTTCAATTTCTGACCACATTGTCCGCAGTAGTGATCATATTGACCAATTAACGTTGTGTTGCACTTTGGACATCTGTAGCTTTTATACTTTGGATCGATTACGACCTTCTTACTTTCGATTCGATTGAAGTAATCACCCAAAACATCACTTATCATTGCTTTTTCAGACCAGTATGCATCTCCATATTTGATACTTTTCGTTAAACGCTGATATGCACTAAGGATTTCACCTTTTGCATACTTCATATACCCTCCTAAATCTTAGTTTTTATCAGGAACACGCAGTTCTTTTGCCAGCTTATCCAATTGTGTTGCAAGCCCCAATTCATTAACCGTAATTGGAAATCGCTCATCGCCAGCAGAAGCATTATTTTTCAAAAAGTTTGACACTGCAATCGCATAAGCAGAAAGCTCATATCTGTTCATATCCATTCTTCCTCAAATTGGCAGTGTTAGAAGAAAAACATTTATGATTTTTGAAATTGCAGATTCATTGCACTTCCAAGCATAAACATCGTCAGCACCGATATCTTGTCCACCTTCTGTGTATCAGCACTGTTTGTTGTGGTCATAATGACCTTTTACGATATACTTCTCTGCCAGATTCACCTTGAACATCACAACCTGACCGTTCATTGCAGGAAGTGCTTTATCTGTATCAATCCAAAACATATTTAGTCTTCATCCCACTCGTGTTCAAGGACGGTGATCTTGTCGTGATGACCGGTGAAGATACTGTCCGTGGTATATACCATATGAATCAGCTCTGGGTCGTCAAACAAATGTCCACGTTCTTTGTCCAAGATACTGTTCTCACAGTGGCTGACATACATATCGATATCACCAGCACACAGCATCTTCAGCTTTTCAGCCGAATAGAACATGGTGCCGCCATAAGAGCAAATGTCATCAATCATCAGAACTTTGCCGCCCTTGGGAGGATAACCGGTAACATCCAAACCGAGAATCTTTCCGGTCTTCCACTCACGCTTCTTGTCTCCGTGAATGATATAAGCCTTACAACCCACACGATCGAGTGCCCAGTGAACAGTTTCCTCATAACGCTTCATTGCGCCGGCATCCGGGAAGTAGATTACATCAGGCTTGCTTTCTTCGATTACCTGACAAATCTCACGAATTGGAGTAAGTACCTCACAACGATCAATCAGAGCCGGAGCCACATCGCTGTGAGGATCAAATACAACAACGCGGCTGAACTTACACCGATTGATCTCGTCAGCAAACCACTTGAGAGTAAACACATCCTCGTCGTAATAGGCGCGATCCATACGAGCGTTCGGAATATACGGCATAAACAGCTCGACTTCCGCCCCGTTATCCTTTGCGTCTTTTGCGATCATAATGACCGTGGGAAGCTCGGCCATGGATTCAAATGTCCAGACGATACTGATCACATTGAGATAATTGATAGTCAGATCCTTCTTAATCAGCGGAGTGCCGTCAGGAAAAGAACTGATTTCATAATAATTTGCTTTAACCATATTAGTTCTCCTTTGCGAAATCCTTGAAGTCTTTCCATTTGATTTTTACAATCACGCGACGGCCGCAACGATCTTTTAACTCGACTTTTGGCCGAGCTACGACACCTTCCATATAAGTGTCCTTCATAGCGACAACAGACTTCGGATGTCCACATACATAATCAATGCCAGCCTGAAGAGGCCCAGTGAATAGCGCTGGAACAGCCTTGATGCCAAACATCTGTGCCGTCTTCTCGACCCACTCACGAGTCTGATAATTTTCGCCAATCAAAACATCGAAAAGAATGAAGCTTTCATCCGGACGGTATTCATTGCCAACGCCCTGAATTCTCCCTCCGTATCCTTCGCCAAAGAGAATTACGTTCTTCTCGCCGAAAGTCTGTTCGAAAAGTTCTTCTGTTTCAGTAGTACCAAAGATTTTATTCAGCGAATCGAGAAGAGGTCTGGGAATCTCGGCGTTGTCGGTACGGCCACCAAATTCCACCTTGTGGCCATCCCAATAGATGCGGATGTTTGTTCCATCGATCTTTTCTGTGAATACCCATTCGGTATCTTTCAAGAACTCAACGGTTTCATTACGGAAATCGCCAAGGATCAGCTTCTTCGTGCCTGTAGTATCACGATTGAAAATCGTCTCAATTTTCTCATATGTACGCATTGAACAAGCCTCCTTAGACTGCGTAATGCAGACTGCGATCACTGCGGCGTTCAAACACAATACATTTGATAGTTTCCTTTTCGAACGCCGCATAGTCTTCCTTTTCCCACTCAGTATCCTTGTCGTAAGGATTTATAACATCCAAATTTTCACCCATAATCAGACACCTATTTGTCTTGGGATCAAACTCAATATCGTTAGTATTGAATCGAATTTTAAAACTGTCATTTCCGACGATCGGAGTAAAATAATCGGAATAATCTTGACCCCCGCTAAAGAGATCGTAACTGCCAGTAGTAGAGCCCCTTTTGCCGCTTTCAGTTATTGCGGTAATCTTGTAGCTCAAATCGTCCAGATTGACGATGTTCAAATCCAAAATCGCATCCTTAAATGCAGTGCCAAGGTTCAATTCAAATGCAATAGAACGCAGGCAATCATAATTCAGCGCGACACGAGAAGAAAACTGAATGACAGATTCGATTTCTCCATAATACTTGGGGTCGAGCTTGTCTTGTAGATAGGTGCGAATTTCGTCCGCCTTTGGATAATCAAATCTGAAGTGATAATGGAAACGACCGGGACGATTTACTAGATAGTCATTCAGGCTTCGCAGTTCATTACACGTAATCACAAACAATTTCTTGCCTGCGGTAGTGCCGTCGAATAGACTAAGCATGGTATCCTGTGGCGTATCGTCATCTGTTTTACGGAATGTTTTATCAAACTCGTCAAACAGAACCATAACTTCCTGTGTGATTGACTCAATAAAACTTGCAATACCGGGAACGTATTCACTCACCAAAATAACAGGGTAGCCCTCATCAATAGCGGCCTTAGCGATCATTTTAGCAGTCATAGACTTACCGATGCCCTTATCACCGCTGAGGATTACACCAAGATTCCGAGAGAACACCTTGAACGTGCTCATCACCTTCGTTGCCTTCTCCCCAGCGGCACCATACACCTTTTCATCAACTGCCATGTCAGGACGACGAACCAGATAAAAACCGGTCATCTTGGAAAAGCAGATATCGTATGTACCAGCCGGGATCTGGTCATATGCTTTCATGTCATCGCCATATAGATGTAAACGGCCAGAACTTTCAACAATTTTCATATTGACTCTCCTCAGTTCAGTTCTTCCAGCTTCTTCATAAGCTGCTCGACATCCATATCTTCCAATTCCTTATCCTTCTTCTTAGCCACGATCTTCATAATCTTATCGCGCTGCGCCTTCTTCTCGGCAGCATTCACACGAGCCTCGGACTCGGCCAGCTTGACAGATACGATGTACTTGACCAGCTCAATCTTGTTTGCCAATTCAGTATCCTCGGCGCTCTTAGCGGCCAGCAAGGAGTCCTCATCGGCAGTTTTCTTCTGGCGGTTCAGAGTCTTAAAGATTGCGTCCAGAGCCTCAACGTTCAAATCCCACAGATCTTCAACAGTCATAACGCCCTTATAGTTGAAGCGATAGCGATTACGGGTTGCAATTTCAAACAGATTCTTTTCCATAATAATTTCTCCTTTTAGATTTATAAAAGTGATTCACAAACACATTCCTGTTCTACAAAACTTTGGGGAATCAGCATTTGTTCTGTCCAATAAAAACCACAGCATTTTAGCTTTACAGTTTTTTGAGACTTAGAATACTCTTTAACCTCAGATTCCATTCCAGCAAGGCGAACCATATTCATTGTTGGAATTGTACGATAACCGGCATTCTTGCCTCCAAATGTTTGGTAGACCGTATTGATATTCAAATCCGGACGAACCACAACATGATCGCCGGGCTTAAATCGAAGTGGAATTACATAATCCATAACGACCTCACAGAAGGGATTCGCATCGGCATTCATTATTATTTTCCGAGCCTTCAAACATATCGTCGGTCCATTGAAGACTATTTGTTTCTTCCACATAATATTGGCCGGCAGCAGAATAATTTTTAATATGGACAAGCTGCCCATGGAGTTTGACCATTTTATTTGTCACGACATTACGATTGCCTTCTGGATAAGGGCCAGACGTCATATCATAAGAGGCTGCATATTCGAGGTCATCTCTAACCCAAACGGCCTCTCCTATTTTGTACCGATAGTCCATTTGGCACCTCACAGAAGAGATTCGCAGTAGCATTCGTTGCCAGTCAAACCAACGAACATCTCATCAGTCCAGCGCCATCGTCCCGAATCTTCTTTGATGTAATAAGAACCACTACGAGAATATCCAGAAATATGAACGGTTTTATCTACGAAGTTCAACATATCGCCAACAGCTGCAAGCTGTTCTTCGTTTCCATTTTTCCCAGAACGCATCCAATAACCGAGGCCACATTTCAAATCAGGCCGAACGAGAACTGCGTCTTCGGGTTCGTATCGATATTTCATCAGACCACCTCACAACAGCGAAGCACAAACGCACTCATTTAAATCAGCCGGCAGCAGCATTCCATCGGTCCATGAGAAACCATATTCTTCAAGTCTATATCCAGCTCTCCTATCACAAACTCTTTCAATCGTGGCAAATTTACCAGCCAACTGTTTCATACTAGGTGTGACACTGTAAATACATCCGCCATGCATTGGCCCCGAATACATCTTATATATTTCACCCGTTTTAAGATCCGGACGAATCATAACCTTATCGCCGACATGATATTTAAGCTCCATCAAATCACCACCCTCAGAACTCGCTCAGTTGCGCCCTGTACCTTGACGACAAAGCTGTTGTGCTGAGTCTCAGAGAAACCAACACCGGACAGCTGGTCATCCACCGACTGGACTGCCATCTGAGAACCAAGTGCCTCAAACACTCGCTTATGCTGCAGCAGGTCTGCCTTTAGGAATTCATTGTAGAAACCGTTCGGCTTTTCGGGGTTGACGCAATCCTTGAGCATGAAGAAGTAGTGGCGGTTGCCATTGCCGGTCTGTTCGTCCCAGTAGTTCGGAGAGTACATTGCCACAGACACAGGTACGAACTGATTGGAACTCACACCCCAGATCTCGCGGGTGCTGGTAGAACTGGGCAGCAGCTTCTTGATAGAGAACTTGCCGTCTTTCAGCATGACTTTTGCCACGGCGACATTCTGACCACCATGCAGCGGCTTATCGTAGTTAAACGAGTAGATGTTGCCATCGAACTCGATTTCAGCTCGGAAACCAGTTTTACCACCACGATTAGCGTAGCAGTTTACATAGAAGCTGTACTCGCCTTTCTTCATCTTTTTGATGTCAGGCCAAGTGATATTCTCGACCGCAGCCTTGCCCTGATCAGGACAACGGATATCAACATCCAGGCGACCATCAGTACGAGGATTCCACTTGCTGCCGAAATAGATGTGATTCTTATCGGGTTCAATGCAATGAGCATCCTCATCGTTTCCATCCCATTCACCCGGCTTATCGTTCCACTGAATAGAGAAACGTAGCACGCCATCGACTTTGCCGCCAGCATTCTTGACGTTCTCTCGAATCTGGCTGTCAGTCATGTTACCTGTATACGCCCAACTGAATCCATTTGCCCACTTGAACATAGACGGCGCACTCTTATCCTGCGGAGCAACCAGAGACACCATGTTCTTCGAGAACCGATTTTCCATAAACAGTTCCAGACCTGCTGCAGTAGGCAGAACTTCTTTGACGAACTTTTCAATACCAATTTCTTCTGCGCGGCCGAACTTCTTGGGGTCGGTACCTAGAGACTTTGCCATTGCCTCGAACGGATTCGCAGCGCCAAGCACACGAGGAGCGGCATCGCGGTTGCAGAATAGAATGTTGTTGGCAGTAATATCATCCAGAGTGGCGAACCGACGACCCAGACTGTTCATATAGCCCAGCTCAGTGACGGTTTTCTGTGCATCCTCCAGCATCTTCTTAGTGAAAATTGCCTTTGGACGCTTATAGTTTGCAGGAGCAACAACCTTCTCAAAGGCAGTGACGGCAGAATCTACATCCATACCTTCGCTCAAATTGATAAGAAGGGTGCCGATAGCGGTGTTACGAATGCGAAGCTGCGCCGCCGTAGCATACGTAGGGGCAAGCCATACAAAGGCAACCTTTTCGTCAACAGACAGTTTGTCATAACCAATCTTATCGTGCTTAAACTCCTTTACAGACCGCTCAAACTCCTTGCCGCGATACAGACTATTCTGTGCAATCAGCTCCAGAACAGTATCAACCGCATCCATAGTCAGTTCTTCCAGAGAACGCTTGAATACATTCGCCGAATCGCGCCACTGAGCCATCTTAGCAGCTACGTCATCTCCGCTGGTAATGAAACGCTGCGGAATATTAACTGCGAAATGATCCCAAGTATGTACGTCCTTATGGTTTTCGTCGTACTCGTAGTTCATCACGGTGCCGAACATATCTCCAGAACCGATCATATTGCGACTGACAAAGTACGGATTCACAATGGTACGGCTCTTCACATAGGCAGCCAGCGCATCAACAACCGGCTGATACTTGGCAGACTTTGCATCGAAATCCCAGATGGAAATCAAATTATAATTCTTATCAAACGCCACCAGTTTACCGATATTTTTCACAAAACGGCGGCAGCAGGAACAGTCATACTCACGACGCTTTCGGAACAGCTCATTCGTGCCGGCCGGGAAGCTGTCGAGATACAGATTGTACAGTTCGTCTTCGTCTGCATCGGTGATAAACAGAGGGTTTTCGCTCTTCACCATCTCGTCAAAATGCTCCTGCAGCAGAGTACGGAATTCTTTAAAATCAGACATTGTTATTCTCCTTTGTTTTCATATAGCTCATGAGATAAATACTCAAAAGCTTGTCAGTTACTTCAAAACCATGCCATACCCAACTATATTTATCAGTCCAAACTTGACCCAAAGGTTCGTCGTCGTCGAAATCAACCTTCATGTTAGCTTCTGGCAAGTCATTTATATTTGCGAAACACTTACTCGCATCTTTTGCAATAAACGCAGCCGCTTCTTCGCGCGAATTGAAAAAATCGGGGCTAAAAATCTCGCCTTCAGAGCTGGATTCAATAACGCACCATATTTCTTTCACATTGATACCTCATAACAAGCTTTCACAGAAGCACTCTTTTAGATCTTCAAACATAGACTCTGTCCAGGCCCATTCGGCTCCCTTCAATTCGTAAAACTGTCTATCAAAAATATACCGGTTAATTTCAAAAGTCTTGCCTCTAAGCTTTGCCATATCAAGATTGCAATAAAGAGTTTTCTTGTCAGCGCCTGGTCCGTACAAAACAGGATATGATGTGTCACATTTCAAATCAGAACAGATTGTAACCTTGTCGCCTGGCTTATATAAAAGTT
>ERZ1031746.62-NODE-62-length-47902-cov-20.196104_pt1 | contig 47902 bp, 37 predicted proteins | sample MGYA00518171_ERZ1031746 | MGnify/ENA primary metagenome ERZ1031746 (study PRJEB33719, sample SAMN04261238) | wastewater metagenome | biome: rural village; feature: human; material: feces | host: Homo sapiens | place: El Salvador | collected 2013-01-07 ...
ACCTCGCCGGCGGCGTGTCCTCCCATGCCGTCGCACACGCAAAAGAGCGGCGACTGCACCAGATAGGAGTCCTCATTGTGCGGGCGTACACATCCGACGTCGGAGCGGGCGCCCCACATAAGCTGCGTGGTGGTGCCGGCGTCGTAGGTCGAGTCGGTCTCGATGCGCTCGTCGGTCAGCGGCTCAAAGCTCATGGTCGAGCCGGGATCTTTGAGCTTTGCCTCCACGGCGGCGACATCGATCTCTGCGGTGTCGCCGGGGGAGACGGTGTCGGCATCGTTGCCCGACTCGGCGTCGGAGACGTCCGGAAGGCCGAGATCTTCGGTTACGCGGTCGGCGGGATCGCCGTCCTGCTGCGGCTCGACAGCCGTCGGCTCGGGGGTCGCAAAGTGCGACGGCGCGGGCGTGCTCTGGGGTTGAGCGGAGGGTTCGGGATCCGCGGCGGGCGCGGCAACGGGCTGCTCGACTTCGGCAGGCGTTGCGGGTGCGGGTGCCGCCTCGCTTGCCGGAGCGACGGGGAATACCGGCGCGGCGGGCTCGGGGGCCGCAAACACGGCAGCGCTCTCGTCAATCGCCTCGGCGACGGGCTCGGCAAAGTGAGCCGGTGCGGGCGTTGCCTCCGGTTCCGCGGGCTGCTCGGCGGCGTGCGCGCCGATGGGGGCGTCGACCAGCCCGGTGTCGGCGTCCTCGTCATCGACGAGTGCCGGATATTCTTGAGTTACATGCGAAAGAGGCAGGGAGAACACGGTGTCCTCGGGCTCCACGGTCGCAGGGCGCGCCGGAGCGGCATGAGCCGGCGCAGCTGCGGGGGCAGTCGGCGTCTCGGGCATGGTTGCGGACTTGTTCTCCTCGTCGATCATCGACGGTTCACCTTCATGACCACGTCGCCAATCTGGACCTCGTCACCCTCGCGCAGCGTTGCGGGCTCCACCAGCTGACGGCCGTTAACGAGCGTGCCGTTCAGCGAGTTGAGGTCCTCGATGATGAGTGCCGGGCCCTGCAGCGAAAAGCGTGCGTGTGAGGCCGAGACAAACGGTTCGTTGATGCAGATGTCCGAGGACGGCGAGCGGCCCACGATGACGGGGCCGAGCATGTCTACATGGATGCCACGGATGCCGCGCGGACCCTTGTCCACATCGATCGTCCAGATAGCGGAGTCGCGGCGCTGGCCGCGTACGAGTCCCACGCCGGTTTTCATGACGGCGAACAGGAAGATGTAGAGCAGGGCGACCAGGACGATGCGGCCTGCAAAAAGGACGATATCGATGTTCATAAGCGACTATCCCCTAAATTCAAAGGTGCTTAGGCCAAACGTCAGCAGGTCGCCGTTGCGCAGCGGGCAGCGCGTGATGCGGCGGTTGTTGACGAGCGTGCCGTTGGTGGAGTTGAGGTCCTCGATCGACCAGTCCGAGCCGGTAAAGGTGAGCTGGGCGTGACGGCGCGACACGTTGGGGTCGCGCAGGGCGATGTCCGAAACCGAACGCTCGCGACCGATGGTCACCTGCGCGGAAGTGATGCTGTGGCTCTCGCCGCTCACGACGTCGACGAGCTGGGCAAGCGGGCGCTGCGGGGCGCGAGAGCTTGCCATGTTGGAGGCGATGCTGGCTGCGGCGCCGGTCGCGGCGGCTCCGCCCATGCCGGCAAGCGCGTCGCGCGAGACGGTTTGTGGCACGGGAATGGGTGCGGCGGCGGGGTCGGGGACGTTGGGCGCAAAGGGATCGGCTGCGGCGAGCGGGTCGGGAGCGGCGGCACGGGGCGCCGACTGCTGGGGCATGGCGGCGGGGTGCTGTTGCTGCGGAGCGGCGAATTGCTGCTTGCCGGCGCGGGGAGCGCTGGCGGCGCGGCTTGCGGCCGAGTTGTTCTGGCCCAGGCCATTCTGGTAGGCGCGCTCTTCCTCGTACAGGCGACCGAGCGTGGGGGCGTCGACGTTCTCGGCAAAGACCGAGAACTTACCGGCACGCAGCTGCGGGTCGATCATAAAGCGAACGAGGGGCTCGCCGACAAACACATAGCGGCGCTTTTCGGCCTGCGCCTTCACAAACTCGCGGACTTCGCGCGAAAGCTCGGGGTAGAACGGGGCGAGCATGGGATCGTCATCGACGGCGATCAGGATGGTATAGAGTGCCGGCGCGGTGTTGACGCCGTTGATCACCAGAGTCTGATCCTCCATGTCGCGAGCGGCCTGCTTGGCAAGCTTCTTAAAGGAGAACGGGGCACGGGTGGCACCGAAGATGCCGGCCACGTGGTCCTCGAAGATGTTCAGGAAGTTCACGAAAGATCACCTTCCGTATAGGTTCTTTGGTATCCGAGCAAATATAGGCATATCCCAACGATTATAGAGGATAGGGTTCCCGCAACCGCCGCCTTGACGACGACCGCGGCCGCAAGGCTGGCAATTTCCATATGGTGTGCAAGACAAGACGCCGCTGCACAGCCGATGCCGGTGACAGCGATGGCGGCGATTGCAGTCAGGTTCGAGCCCTGCTCGTCACGCTTGGCATGGGCGTTGAGCAGCAGAGATGTCAGCGCAGCTGTCGCCGCGACGAGTACGATGGCAGCCCAGGAGAGCATGTCTCCCAGCGCCGCGGCAACATTGTCGAGCCCCAGCACGCCTCCGGCAGAAAGTGCAACCGTGGCCAGGTGGCCAAAAAGCGCGCCCATCCCCGTGGCGGCCGCGGCGCTTGTCGGGCCGAGCCAAAAGGCCGCGATGCCGGCGGCGACCCCGGCGGCAAGGAGGTCGTCGCCCGTTAGGCAGCCAAGTGCCACCGCACAGGTGAGCACGGCGCTCGCGGCGGCCTCGGTGCGGCCCCAGGCGATCCACCAACCGGACATGGTGGCGGCAAAGAGCACCGCGACGGGCAGCATCGACAGGATGCCCTGCGCCTGCATGGTGGCGTTGGCCATAAGTACCAAAAAGCCCACGGCCGAGATAGCCGATCCAATCTGCGGGGCCAGGCCGGCGGCCGCTCCAATCGCGATGGCCGCGGCAATAAGTCCGGGAAGCGCCGCGACGCCAGCCGTCTGCATGATCAAAAAGCTAAAGGCACCACACGTTAGCGCCGAGATGGCGCGCATGGTGTAGTTGCGCGCGTGGCCCCAGCGCGTGCCGGCCCAGCCGAGTGCGGGGTCGACCTCGATGGTGTCGTCCTCATAGGGCAACGATTCGATATCGTCTGCCGCGCGCTCGTCATCCGAAAGCTCGCCCACCATTTGCTCCAGGCTGCGACGGCCTTCGCGCACGCTGCCCAGGCCGGCAAGGAGCTGGTCGCAAAATGCCTCGATGCTGTTGGGGCGGTCCTGCGGCATGGGGGAGAGCGCGCTCATGAGCGCGCTCTCGGCTCCCGGGGGAAAGTGCGGGATGAGCTCGCTGGGGTAGGTGGCACCGCCGATGATGCGGCCGAGCGAGTCGGCGGGCGTTGCCGCCATAAAGGGGGCGCTGCCGCACAGGCTCTCGTAAATGACGCAGGCGAGGGCAAAGACATCGGCGCGCTCGTCAACCGTGCCAGTCTCGATGTCGAGCTGCTCGGGTGGCATGTAGCCGATGGTGCCGCCGCGCGAGCCGCCAAAGCCGCCGGCAGACGACAGACGTGCCATGCCAAAGTCGGTGAGCTTAACGTTGCCCGAGTGGTCGATGAGCACGTTGGCGGGCTTAATATCCAGGTGGAGCACGCCATTGCTATGGGCGAAGGTGAGCGCTTGGCCCAGCGCGTCGGCAATGGCCGCGGCCTCGTCAAAGGTGAGCGAATGGCCGTCCACGCGATGCAAAAACTCGGCTAGGGACATGCCGTCGACATATTCCATGACTAGGTAGGCATAGGCGGTATCGTGCGTAAAGTCGATAACCTGAACGATATTGGGATGTTGAAGCATAGCGGCGGTGTGTGCCTCGCGCAGGACATCCATGATGTCGCTGGCGGGCATGCCGGAACCGCCTGTGAGGGGGATGCGCTTAATGGCCACGCGACGGCGCAGGTGCGTGTCGCGGCAGATCTCGATGGAGCCAAAACCGCCGGTCGCAAGCGTCTCGAGCGGCTGGTACCGCTTGAGCAGCTCGCGAGAGCTGGTGCCCTCCAAGGGAACGTCCGGCGAGAACCGGGCGGTATGTTGCGAGAAAAGCGGCATGGCCAACCCTCGTGCGTTTAAAGTTCGTTTGCGAGCGGCGGGCGCGGGGCCGAGCCATTCGCGGCGGCATAGATGCTGCTAGTGTAGCACGCTCGGGTGCATGGTGAAGGTAGCGGGGCGAGGTGGCCTATCTGGCTTGGCCCTCGTCTCGACCCATCCGGAAAGCGCGTCCCAGTTTTCGTCCAAATTGCGGGATGCGCTTTCCCAACGGGGCGGGCTGCGGAAACTGCATCCCAGAATATTGGCCCAGAATGGGATGCAGTTTCCGAATCGATACTCAAAAGGAAAGTGCATCCCGCTTTGATGCGGGGACTGCGGACAAACGCCGGACCGTGATCTGGCTCGGATTGGAGTTCGCCTGAATCGTTGATGCTGGCTGGTGTGGGCGCGGAGATAAACGAGCGGCTCGAGCGATATAATGACACGCTATGGAGGCCATATGCTCTTTTCCCGCCGTTCTGCTACATCTGCCTGCGCCATTGCGCTTATCGTAATGGCAGTCACCCCTTATCACCGGTTTTCATCTTCAATCGGTCTGGCGTCAGGTGCAATGACCTGGCTCGTTATCCTTGGTGCATGCCTTGCGGCGTTTGTTCATGGTGCTGCGCTCCGCAAGGGGAGAGAAATAAGGCGGCCGGGGTGCCTTGGCGTCATCGGTGTTTTCCTCGGTGTTATTGCAACGGTTCCCGAATGGTCCGACCTAGCCTTCTATGCTCGCGGAGATTCTATTCCATTCGTGTTTGCACCGATCTGGCTGCTGCATGGCGTTTCGTGCGCCTCGTGCTTTGTTGGGTCGCTGCTCCTCTCATATGTTATTTGGGATACGGCGGGCTCTCCTTTGACGCAGGGGGCGACGCGGGCTGACGAAAGAGAAACTCGTCATCCGCAGGACGCGATTTTTACAGAAACAATAGCCGTCATGTCTTGCCTGCTGTTTTGCTGTCGAGTTTCATGGAGAGTCGTTCCCAGGCCATGGGGGATGTCCCCTGTAACGGCCGCATCAATTGGCCTTATGATTTTAATTCCTCTGGTCTATCTCATGTTGGCTGTGGCCCCGCTGCTTTGCTGTCCCCGTGCCTTTGGTCGGGGACAGAGCGACGTGTTTGCCCGTTCTGTGCTCGTAGCAGTTCCTATTGGCCTTGTTCCGGCTGTTGAAGTGGCATACTTCGCAAACGATGCCACGATCATTGCATTGCTTGCGATGGGGTCCGCTATTGCTGTTGCCTTCGTGTGCACGTTGCTAAGGGGGGAACGGGACAACAATCCGGATATTGCCTGCGAGTCCGACCCATTCGATGCGGGGGTGTTTTCCCCTGCCCTGTCGCCTCGAGAAGAGCAGTTTGTTCGACTGCTGCTCAAAGGGAAAACGCCGGCGGAAATTGCCAGGGAGACGGGTACGAAGCCATCGACGGTGCGAACAACGCTTCACCGAGCATACGGGAAGGCGTCGGTTGCGGGCTCACGCGAGCTCGTGGCGTTGTTTGCGGGTGAGGGTGATACTGTAGGGCATGAGCTGCCGCAGCGGCATGCTGACGATATGTTGGCATCAGCTCGAACGCGCCGGCTGTTTCGATATCTGCTCACATTATTTTTCATCCTCCTTGCGGCAGGCCCCTTGGTAATGGCGGATAGCGATTGGGGGTCCGGTGTTTCGTGGGCTGTCGCCTTTTCTCTTGCAAGCTATGCATTGGGTCTCGGACTGTTTCTGTCGCTACGCTACACGGGTGGAAAAACGAATCGTGAAGCTGATCTGGATAGAGCGGATGGGGCGATTGGGCTTGGAAGCCCGTGCGTGTGGGCGATACTGTCTGCCGTGGAATGGTCTTTTGTCTATATCGCGGCATGGAGGTGCATACGCGATCCGTTGATGGCTGCACCGGTCCTGTTTTGCGGCATAGCGTCTATGGCTTCGCTCGCTGTTAAGCTGCGCCCGTTTAAGGTTCATGCCCATACTCGGGCTATCGTGCCGTTGGTTTTGATAGGTGTGGCTGCTTTAATCTATGCAGCAACTAGGGGGCGAATTCATGGACTTGCGGTACTGACGGGGATGCTGCTCACGTATATAGTGCTGCGAAGCTGTCCGCAGCGCAAAATGCTTGGGGTATGGATGCTCTGCTTTGGGGCGATGGCTCCTGTTTGGGTTGTCTTGCTCAACATGGTGCAGGATCTGACGGTTTTCAGGCCGTTGTTCCTCGCGTCGTTGTTGGGGCATAGTTCGGCTGCCAATGTCGTCGTGGCAACGGTGATCGTCTGCTGGTCTGTGCCCATATTCGTCACGCACATCGCGCTCGCCCGCTCGGTTGAGGACGAGAAAGCCGTCTTGGAGTACCGCGCGAACGGGTCCACCGAAACAGCTCGCGTGCGCCAGCTGGCCCTGCTTATGTCTCACTCCCTTTCTGATGTTCAGTCGCAAATCTTGCTGATGACGGCAGAGGGCGCAACGACAAAGACCATTGCGGAGGACGTAGGTTATGCTGCATCTACGGTGCAAGCGTTGCGATCCGCATCTTATCGCCAGTTGAAGATCAAGAATAAAGCGGAACTTGTTTCATTGTTATCGCAGGTGGATAACGTGTAAACGCCTGGATTATCAACTCAATAGCGAGTGTTTACAGACATCTTTCTCTATTCATGCAAAAGTTGCCGTGCGTCGACGCATTGTTAACCGCTTTTGATTGGAGAAGGCCATGATTAAGCCAAGGAGCGCTATTGCTCGAATCGGAGTCGGGTTGGCGATTGTTGCGGGTTTGTCGATGGGCGCACCTGCCGCATCATTTGCTCAAGAGGAGTTTGACACTTCCCAGGTTTCTAGCATTTCGCAGAGCGCGGATGCCGGAATTGCCACATGCAAGAACAACATAGATACAGATTTCGCTTTTCAATGTTCTGGCACGAGCGCAACCGGCTATCGCCAGAAAGAAGATTCATCTTCAGTCTACATTCTTGGCGCGATCGGGATGGGGCCGGGCACTGTCGCTCGGCTCCATCCCATCGATGGGAGGATGATGACATTTGAATAGAAATCTAATGCGGCACGAGTTGTCCAAGATATTTGGCAATCCTATATTTGCGTTGGCTCTTATTTTGGCGACTGCCATTTCGATGGCAGCTGCCATCGAGGCGTGGTGGACGCTCGAAATTGAGCGCAAGCAGCTGTTATCTTTTGGCTACGGCATTGGTCTGCAGTCTCAGACATACCTCGGCCAAACGCGTGAAAGTAGCTTTGGCAACTGGATTGTTGTGAGCGCGAACGCGCCGTTGTTAGCGTCGGTGTTTTTCTATGCGCTGCCGTTGCTTGCCATGTTGGCCGGGTCGTGGTCATGCCTGTCCGAGCGTTTGAGCGGTTACGAGGCACAGATCTGCACGCGTGTTTCTAGAAATGCATACGTGAACGTGAAGATGTTGTCTGCTTTCCTCTCTGCGTTTGCGGTCACGGCTATTCCGCTACTCGTGAACTTTCTGATTGTCTCCATACTGTTTCCCGCGTATCTCCCCCGAGTCGACGAATCGACTTACGTCGGGCTCTATCTGCATAGCTATTTTTCTGGCCTGTTTTATTCCCGGCCTCTGTTATACGTGCTGGTTTATACGCTGTTCGATGCGGTGGCGCTGGGGGTTCTATCCATGGCCGTGACCGGTCTGTCGGTTGTGTTCCGCAGCAGAATCAAGGCGATGGTCGTTCCATATCTGATTATGGTTGCATGGCACTTTGTTAACGACTGGATTTTTAGCGTCCTTTCATGCGTCGGCTTTAACTGCAACATTCTTAACAGCATCAGGTCGGAATCACTAAATAACTGGCCCGACATCCGAGCGGGGGTTGCGGAAATCATCTTGCTGTTCGTCTTTTCTTTGGTTTCCGCGAGATTCTTAAAAAGACGCGAGGTGGTCTGATGCTGTTTAGGCTGGTCGCCGCGGACCTGAGGACCGTTTTGAAGAAGAACATCCTTACTTTTATTGCGGTTGCGGCAGTGACCGTTGCAAACTTGGTGTACGCCTACGGATTGTCTTCTGTGTATGGGGTTCGGACGAACGCCTTGGGGTTTGCGGATAATCTTGCGCTCGTGTTTGCCGGATCTGCTCCGTTTGAGCCTAGGCCCGGGGTCATGTTTGTGCCTCCGTTAGGGTGGCTATTCCTCATTCTGCTTATTCTCTATACAACACTCGATTATCCGACCGAATCGTTGCACGGGCTTGGTTTACAAGCACTTGTTCGATGCCGGGCAAGAACCCTTTGGTGGGCCTCGCGTTTTATCTCAGTGGCGGCGGTAACGGCATTTTCACTGCTCGTGGTGGTTTGCTCTGTTGTGATTTGGAGCTTGGTGGTGAGCTCCTCGTTCAGCGCGGTCATTCATGGCGAGTCGCTTCAGCTGGCTAATTTGGCGCCGTGGTTTCTCAAAGCTGCCGAGGCGGATGCGCTGCCGTTTTTCATAGGTCTCTTATTTGCTTTCGAGGCGCTTGCGTTTGCGCAGGCAGCGGTCGGGTTTGTGCTTGGGCCGTCAGTCTCGTTTGTGGTTTTAATGAGCTACCTGATCTGCTCGGCATATGCACGACATTGGGCGCTATTGGGTAACGCCTTGATGCTGTTGCGCTGGGGCGGAATTGTCAAAGAGGGAATCGCGGCGGGCTCGAGCGTCTTGTCATCAATTGCGATTATGTCGTTATGCCTATCGCTGGGCGGACTGTGGTTTCGAAGGGCAGACCTTATAGAAAGGGGGGACAAGATATGAGCGTAATCGTTAGGGACATATCGAAGCGTATGGGTAAAAACGTTGTCCTGCGCAATGTGTCTATCGAGGTTGCCCCTGGGACCGTGGTCGGGCTTCAGGGGATAAACGGTTCGGGCAAGACCATGCTCATGCGAGCGGTCTGCGGATTGATTAAACCCACCGAAGGCGAGATCTCAATCGATGGTCAAAGGCTCGGAGTTGATATCTCGTTCCCGCCGAGTCTGGGGATGTTGATCGAGGCGCCTTCCTTTTTGGGATATCTGTCTGGCTACGACAATCTGGAGCTCATCGCTCAGATCAAGGGCGTTGCTACTCCCGAGGACATTCGCTCTGCCCTGCGGCTCGTGGGGCTCGATGCGGACGAAAAAAAGAAGTTCCGAGCATATTCGCTTGGGATGAAGCAACGTCTGGGGATAGCTGCGGCAATTATGGAGAAGCCGAAGCTGCTTGTTCTCGATGAGCCAACGAATGCCCTCGACGAAGCGGGTGTTGAAATGCTCAAGCGCGTTGTGGCGATGGCGGCATCAACGGGTCGTGAGGTCCTTCTGTCCAGCCATGACGGAGAGGTGCTCGAGGAACTGGCCGATCGGGTTTACTGCATGCGCGACGGTGCCGTTGTGAACGTTCGGGAAAGGTCGTGAGCGCGATGAAGAAGACCCTGTGGACGAGAAGATCGGCGCTCGCGCTTTTTTGCTGTGCTGCTACCGGCCTTGCGGGCATGAGGGTGAGCGTCGTTAACGGGAACCGGACGGTCATTCCTGAGAAATATTATGCGGAGGGCGAATGGCTCTCGATGGATGGGGCGTTTCTGGGGTCGAAGGATGTGGCGACTGATGGGTATTCGTTTTGTATAGACGGGGCGGAGCTGCTCACGCCGCGCGAGTATCTCAAGCGTGCACATGATGATTATTCAAAATACGGCATCGTGGATACGAAAACAAAATTGAAGGACGCCGACACCACATGTGTTATCGCCGTAAAGATGCGTGTCAGGAATAAGGACAATGTCGAAGGCGGAATCAAAACGTATGTTTGGCATTTGGTACCGGAGCACGCGCCAAACTATGACTTTATGGTCAATACCGATCTGATAGCGCAGGCAATGCCGGCTTTAGACGGATCTGCAGCATTTGCCGTGCAGGTTGGAGCGGAAAACGAGTTGCTTGTCCCATTTATGATGCAAAACACCAACGATTACTTTGAAGATTACGAGACCGTCCGTTTTGAGAAGGCTTTTCCCGGGACTTATACGATGAAGATGACCGATCTGCCGGAGCGAAGGCTCTTAAGGTTTGAAGTGAAATAGCTCGAAGGTCCTGTTGGGGGGCTCATCCTACGCTGAAGCGGGATGAGATTCCCTTTGCAGTGGCGCTCAGCCTCACCGCTTCTTCTTGCTCTTCTTCTGCTTGCGCTGTTTGGCCTTTGCGTTCTTGAGCTCGCTTTCCTGATTGGCCTCGGCGGCAGCCTTCTCGGCCTTCATTTTCTTCTTCTTGGTCTCGATGCGGAGTTTTTTGTTGATGCGCGCCTTGAGGAAGGAGCCAAACTGCTCGGCATCGCCACGGACGAAGGTGTCCTTGGGGATCGTCACGCCCTGGTCGGCGAACATGGCCACAAAGATGCGCTCGCCGTCGAGCACGTGATCGAGCTTCTCAAACGGGAAGAACTGCGACTTGCCACTCTTGCCCCAGACCATCAGGCCGTCCTCGTTGGCGGCGACGCGGCGGTAGCGGCCGCCCATGGACTCGTCGGCCTCGACGGCATCGATAAAGTCGCGCGCGAGCGTATGGTGCAGGTTCTTGCTCCACCATGCCAAAAAGGCGCCGAATACGATCAGCACGACGCCGAACTTGAGCCAGTTGCCGCCGGCCACTAGCATGCCGATGCCGATGAGCGCGGCAATTGCCGCGGCGACATACAGCGAGCCACGGCGCCTGGGCGAGGCGACCAGGCGCGCAAAGTCGGTGACGAGGTCGTTTTCGTACTGATACTCGTTGAGGTACAGAATGCCGTCATCGGCCGCGGCCTGCGTCTCGAGCGCGACCTCGACCTGGTCGGCTGCTTCGGAGGGGACGAGGCTGGGCTCTGCGTGTGCCATGCTCTTTGGACTCCTATCGCGGCGGGCTCGCCGTACGGGTTATTATAAATGCAGTATGCCGTGCGACCGCATGGCCGCCGCGGCAACAAGACTCAGTATACCCGGGGGAGCACCCATGGAATCGTTGTACCGAAAGTATCGCCCGCTCACCTTCGACTCCGTGGTGGGCCAGCAGCATATCGTCTCGACGCTCGAGCACGCCATTACCGAGGGGCGCCTGTCCCACGCCTACCTGTTCTGCGGACCGCGCGGCACGGGCAAGACCACCATGGCGCGCATTCTGGCCAAGGCGCTGCTGTGCCGCAATGTCGAGGCGGCGCGCGCCGAGGGTGCAAGCGGCTGCATGCCCGACGGTACTTGCGAGGAGTGCGAGCTCATCGCCGAGGGCAACCACCCAGACGTCTACGAGCTCGATGCCGCAAGCCGTACCGGCGTGGACAACGTGCGCGAGGAGATCATCAACTCCGTTAACTTTGCCCCGGTGCGTGGCAAGTACAAGATCTATATCATCGACGAGGTCCACATGCTCACGACGGCGGCGTTCAACGCGCTGCTCAAGACGCTTGAGGAGCCGCCGGCGCACGTGATCTTTGTGCTGTGCACCACCGACCCGCAAAAGATTCTGGAGACCATCCTCTCGCGCTGCCAGCGCTTCGATTTCCACCGCATCGGTAACGAGGATATCGAGCATCGCCTGGCATGCGTGTGCGAGCAGGAGGGCTTCGATTACGATGACGAGGCGCTTGCCATCGTGGCACGCCATGCCAAGGGCGGCATGCGCGACGCGCTCTCCACGCTGGAGCAGCTGAGCGTCTTTGGCAACGGTTCTGTGCATGCGGACGATGCCCGCTCGCTTTTGGGCGAGGTTTCGGACCAGATCCTGGGCGAGTTTTCCCGCGCCATTGCCGATCGCGATGTTGCCGAGCTCTATGGGCTGATTCGCGCGCAGGTCGAGGAAGGCAATGACCTGCTGGAGCTGACGCGCGACCTGGTGGCGCATGTGCGTGACGTGTACGTTGCCTGCGTTGCCGGTGCCCGTGCCGAGCTGTTTGAGGGCGGCTCCGAGCAGGCCGAGACGCTTGCTGCCGAGGCCGCTGCCTTTGGCGAGCATCCTGCCGATCGTTTGGCTCGCATGCTGACGGTGCTCGACGATGCAGCCTTGGAGATGAGGGGTGCGAGCGACGTGCGCCTAGTGCTCGAGATCGCCTGCACCCGCCTGACGCGTCCCGAGGCTGATTTAACGATTGAAGCTTTGGCTGAGCGCGTGGCTCGCTTGGAGGCCATGGTTGCCAACGGCGCCGTGCCGGCGAGCGTGACTGCTGCTCAGGCCGCCGCGCCTGCAGCATCCGTACCCGTTGCTGCCCAGCAGCCGACGCTCATTTCGGGCGCCCGCGCTGCCGCTCCGGCGGCATCCACTGCCCCCGCTGCTACGTCCGCGCACCAGGGTGGCATGCCTTGGGACCGCGGCGCTGCTGTTCCGGCTGCCCAGCCTGCACCCAAGTTCGCGGCTCCGGCTCCCGCGTCCAAACCGGTAACGCCTGCACCTCAACCCGTTGCGGCTCCGGCTCCCGCGCCTGCTGCATCGACCGTGCCGGTGTCCAAGCCCAATACTGCCGCTCAGGTTGCCGCCGCCGGCGCCGCCGAGACCCCCGCGGTCGAGGACGCCGGCGAGCTCCAGCGCAAATGGGTCGAGGTCGTCGAGCGCGTCAAGGCTCGTCAGGCCTCCTACGCAGGGCTTTTGCTCAACGCCCGCGCCACGGCCGACGACGGCTCCAAGCTCACGGTCTCGTTCCCCGCGGGCTCGACCTTTGCCATCAAGATGCTCGGACGCGCCGACACGCAGTCGGTGGTCTTGCCGACAGTCAGTGCGGTCTTCGGTCGTCGCACCGTCGACTATGTTCTGGATGGGGGTGGCACGCCGGCTCCTCAACATGAGGAGCATTCTCCATCTGCACGGGCTGCGGTATCTGCGGACCCGCAACCCGTGTCCTCGGCGGCCCCTGTATCCTCGAGTGCCAGCGCGCCGCAGCAGCAAGCGGCGCCGGTGACGGTGCCGACCCCGTCGGCGCCTAAGCCCGCCACGCCCAAACCTGCTGCCCCGGCGCCCGCGCCCAAGCCTGTCGCGCCTGCGTCCAAGTCCTCCGACCTGGGCAAGGCTCCATGGCTGCGCTCCGACAACCCTGCCGGCGCTCCTGCCACGGGCAAGCTCCCGACCGAGCCCGCGCCCCGTGCACCCGAGCGCGCGTCCGCTCCCAAGGCTCAGCCCGCTGCGCCGTCTGCGCCGTGGGAATCCGAGCAGGTTCCCTACGACGATGCCATGGTCGGCGGTTTTGCTGCCGATGCCGGCGGGGACGATCTACCCCCGTTCGACGTGCCGGGTGCGGCGTCCGCGCCCAAGTCCGCTGCAACTGCCCCCAAAGAGGAGGATGCTCCTGCAGCTCCCTGGGAGTCCAACCCCGGTGCGGGCAGCCCCTTCGGCCATCAGGGCGCGGCCCCGAGCATCCCGCAAACCGAGGACGAGGCCAAAGCCCTCATCCGCAGCGTCTTCGGTCAATCCACCATTTTCAAACCGGTGGAGTAGCCGCGCAGGCGGGTATACTGCTCAAGAAGAGAACCTTTTGAACGGAGCGAGCTTATGATGTGGGAATATGTCCGCCTTGAGGACGATACGCAGGTTTCGTATTCCGAAGTCCGTGATGACAACACGGTGAAGGTCGTTGTGGAACGCCCGCGTGATTGGGGTTTTGATGCGGCGGAGTGCATCTTGCCGGCATTCAATTGGGTTTCGCACGAGGGCTTTAGCGAGGCGGACCTCAAAGAGCTCGATGATTTTGTGCGTAACAATGCCCCACTCATCCTGCGTTTTGCCTACGAAGGCGGACGAGTCTATGCCTAGTCTTTTCCGATTCGGCCCGTACATCATCTTTTTCTGGACAGGGGAGAACGGCGAGCCTGTCCATGTTCACGTTGCGATCAAGCGCCCCACTGCCGAGGCGACCAAGATATGGCTTACTCGTTCTGGTGGATGCAAACTAGCCCATAACAAGGGCGATATCCCGGCTCGGGATTTACGCGATATCATGCAGTTCGTTTCCTCTAACCATGCGTTGATCTGCAAGCGCTGGAAAGAAACAACCGGCGGGCTGTCGTTTTACTGCTGAGGGTCACTCGTCGGGGTTGGGGCTTCTAGCTCTTTGGGGGCTCTTTGTCCGGGCGCATCTGTATTTCGGACATGTGTAGCGTGGTGCCGCGTATATCGCATTCGAGCAGACAGGTACGTGACGGTCGGCCTAGGATGCTGAGGTCGATACGATACGTCGCATGGCTGTCCGTGTACTCGACTTGCTCGGCGTTGACGGTTGCTCCGATTGCCAAATAAACGCCTGGCTCGGCATCGACAATCTTGAAGTCCTTTATCTTGACCTTGAACTCTTGGTAGAGGGATGGGCTGTTGTAGTAAACAGTTCGGGTTCCATCGGTGCACTCATCGGTTGCTTCCCATTTGACGACGGGCTGGTCCGAGCTGGCTATCAGCAGTTCTGCTCCAAAGGCTATAGCATGGGTGATGACAACCAGCAATGCCCAGCCGACAAAGAGATAGAGAACCACATATGCAACGGGGTGTTTTGAGCGGATGTTTTGGAGCATGTCGGGGGCATTCATGGGGCACCTCCAAATTGCTATCTGTGACAATCAAATTATACCATGCCGTCATGAGCGCCACCTCGAGCGGCGGTTCGGCATTTTGTTATCTAGCTGGATGCAGAAAATGTCGGGGGCCGGCCCGGCTAGGTAGATTATGAGATATTATGCAAGTGTGAATTATTCGACCATGCATAATTCGGGAGTGCATAATGTTTGTCGGGCGCGAAGCGGAGCTTGCAAAACTCGAATCCCTTTATGAGCAGCGTTCATTTCAGATGGCCGTTGTGTACGGTCGTCGACGCGTGGGAAAGACGACGCTGATCAACGAGTTCTGCCGCGGTAAACGGACGCTCTCGTTTACCGCTCTCGAGCAAAGCGATGCCGACAACCTCGCAGATTTCAATCGCGCTATCGCTAGCTTTTTCAATCTTCCCGCATCGCTTGGCGGATTCTCATCTTGGACTGACGCGCTGTCCTTTATCGCCGATCGAGCACGCGCCGAGCGATTTGTCTTTGTGTTCGACGAGTTCCCCTATGCGGCGATGCGCAACGAGGCGCTGCCCTCGATTTTCCAGGTTGCCATCGATAGGGCCTTCAAGGAAACGAGCGCCTTTCTTATTCTTTGCGGCAGCAACCAGGGTTTTATGGAAAGCAGTGTGCTGGGACGCAAAAGTCCCCTGTTTGGTCGGCGCACGGCCCAAATCAAAGTGCACGATCTTGGATTTAAGGACGCCGCCAAGATGCTTCCGGGCTTGAGCGCTCAAGATGCCTTTAAATTCTATGGCTGCTTTGGCGGCGTTCCATACTATCTGCAGCAGCTGGATTCGAGCGTGGGGCTCAAAGAGAACCTGGCACGGCTCTACTTTGATCCCATGGGGTTTCTCTATGGTGAGCCGGAGGGCTTGATTCGTCAGGAGTTCCAGGAGCCGGCAATATACAACTCGATCTTGCGGGCTGTAGCTGCCGGTGCAAACCGTGCGAAGCAGATTGCCGACCGCGTGGGAATCGCCCAGACAACGCTGCCTCGCTATCTCAAGGCGTTGGAATCGGTAGGAATCATAGAAAAGGCCGTTCCGTTTGGCGAGAACCCCGAAACAAGCAAGCGCGGAATATATCGACTGTCCGAGCCGTGCTATGCGTTTTGGTTCCGGTTCGTCATGCCGTATTCGTCCGATATCGAGGCGGGCTTAGGGCAGGCGGTCGTCAACGCGCTTCCAGAAGAGCAACTGAACGAATACCTGAGCCATCGGTTTGAAGCGTTGTGTGCCGAGTGGATGGTCGAGCGGGCGAAACGGGGCGAGTTGCCAATTCCGGCAACGACGGTGTCGTCGTGGTGGGGAACAAATCCCGCCAAGCGGGCTCAGGACGATATCGATGTTCTGGCTGCAGATCGGGTTTCAAAGCGCCTAGTTGTTGGAGAGTGCAAATATAGGGAGTCGTTTGACGAGTCGGCAGAGATTGACGACCTCGAAAGCAAACGAGGCCTAGTAAAGGGGTATGCCGCCTTTCATTTCATGCTGTTCTGCAAACACGATGTGAGTGCCGCTACAAAAAAGAAGCTCGCCGCGCGCGAAGATTGGCGAATCGTCACGTTGGAGGACATGTATATCGACTGAGGGAGCGTGTCCGCCCCGCTTGCTTGCCCCGCGCCGTGGTACGATTTTTGAGTTTGAAAGACCCGCCGCGCTCCGGCTGCCCTTGCAGCTCGTCGCGCGGCCGCACGTAAAGGAGCCATTATGGCCGGTATGAACATGCAGCAGATGATGAAGCAGGCTCGCAAGATGCAGGAGCAGCTTGCCGCCGCGCAGGAGAACCTCAAGTCCCAGACCGTCGACGCCTCCGCCGGCGGCGGCATGGTCAAGGTGACCGTTAACGGTGAGATGGAGCTCGTCAACCTCACCATCGATCCCGATGCCCTCGATCCCGAGGATGTCGATATGCTGCAGGACATGATCGTGGCTGCCGTCAACGAGGCCGTCCGCGGCGTCAACGAGCTCGCCAACAAGCAGATGGGCGCCATCACCGGCGGCCTCAACATCCCGGGCATGCCGTTCTAAGACACGCATATATATGAGTGCGAATCACAGTCTGCAAAAACTGCTCGATGAGCTGGGTCGTCTGCCGGGCATTGGTCCCAAGTCGGCCCAGCGCATCGCCTACTACCTGCTCGAAGCCGATGCCGAGGAGGCCCGCCGCCTGGCCGAGGCCATTTTGGAGGTCAAGCAGGAGGTCCACTTTTGCAGCCGTTGCTTTAACTACGCCACGGCCGACGAGTGCTCCATCTGCCAAGACCCGATGCGCGATACCACTCGCATTTGCGTGGTGGGCGAGCCGCGCGACGTCCAGGCAATCGAGCGCACGGGCAGCTACCATGGCCTGTACCATGTGCTGGGCGGCGTGATCAGCCCCATGGACAAGATCGGTCCCGAGCAGCTGCATATCCGCGAGCTGCTGGCGCGCCTGGGCCACGAGGACATCCACGAGGTCATTATCGCCACCAACCCCAACATTGAGGGTGAGACCACGGCGAGCTACCTTGCTCGCACCATCAAGCCATTGGGCGTTGAGGTATCGCGTCTTGCGAGCGGCCTTCCCGTGGGCGGCGATTTGGAGTATGCCGACGAGCTTACGCTTGGCCGCGCTATCGAGGCCCGCCGCGCGATCTAGGCGGCGTCAGCTCCGCGGCATGTCCCGTCGGCCTGCCGCACGGGGCGCTCATAATTGGGCGCGCGTTCATGCATTTGTTGTGCAACAAACCTGCTTTTCATCCGCTTATCGCGTGGATGGGTCCGCTTGTACCTCGTATTTGCCCATTCGTTGCGCAACCTCTTGGGTTCGCTGATACACTCAAATGTGGATATGAAAGAATGCGCCGCCTTTAAGCGGCGTGTTTTTGTTGGAGGAGAATGCATGCGGCCCGGGGGCACTCAGACAAAGCATGGCGCCGCGGTGCGCATGCGACGCCGGCTGGGCCTGGCGCCACGGGCGTATGTGCTGCTGTCTTGCTCGCTCGTGCTGGTCATAGCCGGTGTTTCGGCTTATGGCATGACGGTGCCGTCCATGGTACAGGCGCATGCTGCGCGCGAGCTGCATATTGGGCGCAAGGCCAAAAGCGACTTGGGAACGACAACTGGATATGCGTGGGCGAGCGTGGTCGGGCGCACCGTGTTTGGCGTCGATACCGCGGACGAGGGCGAGCAGGCGTCCAACGAGATCACGCTGGCAAACGGCAAGACCATCGTGCTCGCCAACACCAAGGTCATCACGAAGCTTTCCAATAACAGCGTGGCATCTATCGTTAACAAGGCAGAGCAACAAAAGGAGCAGGATACGCAGCAGGCGGGTAAGCCCGGCAGCTCGGGCGGGTCCGGTTCTGGCACCGGCTCGGCGGGCTCGAGCGGCGGTTCCGGTTCGGGCTTCGCCTCTGGCGGTGGATCTTCGAGTGGTGGCTCGACGGACGGCGGTGCCGGCGGGGACGCGGGCTCGGGTGGTCTCTCGGCCGCCGAGGAGGAGAGTATCCACAGCTGGCTCGTGACCAAATACAACATGCTCGATGGCTATGTCGCCCGCGCCAATAGCGTGGTGTCGACCTATAACGCCACGGGCGACACCGGACCGTGCGACAGCCTGGTCAATGACATGTTTGTCATCCGTGCCGAGTTTGGCCGGCAGACGTTTCCTCCCCAGTCAACGTGGTATCGACAATTCGCCAACCTTTGGGGTTGCTATACAAACCTGTGCCAATGGGTCGGACATTACGGCGACGATAACGTCGCGCTTAACAACTTCAACACCAATGTGGCGGCGATCGCCCTATGACGAACGACCTTGCTTCTACGGCAGCCCAGTCGCTCAACCGTGATCCCATGGTGGGCCTGCGCCTGGCACGCGTCGACGGGTTCGAGCCGGCCGTCGCCCTGGGCACGGACGAGCTTCCCGCCTACCTGCGCCGTTTTACGATGCTGTTTGCCGACGACGCCACCATGCGCCGCGGCGGCATCGGCCGCGTGACGCGTGCCGTCAATGCGCAGGGCGAGGCCGTGGCGCTCAAGCAGCTCATCTTGCCAACGCGCGACGAATTTGATGACGATGTCGCCCACGAGGCGCTGGTCGCCAAGTTCAAGGCGGCGTTTCGCGAAGAATATGAATGCCATCGTGCCCTTTCGGGCCTTAAGGGTTTTCCCGCTTATACGGGTGGGGCGAGGTCGACGGCGTGCCCGCGATTGTCATGGAGTGGGTCGAGGGCGAGACGCTCGCTCGCCTGCACTCGCGCCTTGCTGTGGACGATGCCGGGCGTCTATCGCCGCTCGTGGCGGCGCGCCTGGGTCGCGACCTGTTCGATCTGCTCTGCCGCATGGGCTTGGTAGGCGAGGGGTTCGTCCATCGCGATATCTCGCCCGCTAATATTATGGTGCGCACGGCGCACCTGCCGCTCGACCGACAACTTGCCGAAGGCACCTTCGACCTGTGCTTGATCGACTTTGGCTCGTCGCTGGCGCTCGAGCCCGCCTCTGCGGTGGCCGGTACCGGCGGCAAGGCGTCGTTTACCGAGCGCTATGCCACGTTGCGCCGCGCGACGGTGGCCTATGCCCCGCCCGAGATGCTCACCGACGATATCCCCGACCTGCGCATGCTTCGCATGTCGCCGGCGATCGATGTCTATGCAGCGGCGAGTACGGTCTACGAGCTCATCGCCGGTGTCGCGCCGTACGAAGTGGCGCCGGGTGCGTCGGGCTCGCGCAAAAAGACGCGCGATATCGCCAGCCCTTATCGCCTCAAGATGGATACGCTGCCCGATTATCCCGTCGGCGCCCACGCGCCCGGCTGCGACTTGACGCAACTGCTGCGGCGCGAGCCCGATGTGGCACTTGCCGCGGCCGAACAGGCTCAGCAGCTGGGGCTCGATCCAAATTCCGAGGATCTGCGCGATGCGCTGGCGTTTGTCGACGCCCAGCTGTTCGATGTGGTGATGGCCTGTCTGTCCTGCCATCAGGAAGATCGTCCCGAGCCGGCTGCGGTGGAGGCGGCGCTCTCGGCATTTTGCGACCACTATGCGCAAAATGTCGCCCGCTCGCTTCGCGTCGATCCGCTCATGCCGTGCCCGATGGAGGTATCGGGGCACACAGCCCGGCGTGCGGTGATGGCTGGTGCGACGGCGGTATGCGGCGTGCTTTGGGCTGCGGTCGTGGTATCAGCGGCGCTGTTGGCGTCGGGCGCCCATGTGACGCTCGTCGTGGGACCGCTTATGTGGTCCGGGAAGCTGCCGGCCATGATCGCCGCGCTGGCGTTGGCGCTGCCGGGCATGGTGGGCATCGCTGCCGGGGCCTTGGCGCGCGACCGCCGTGCGGGATTCCTGCAGGGCGTGTTGGCCCTTTCCGCCTGCGAGGTTCCTGCTCTGGCCGCACTCGCATGTGCCGTGTTTTCCCAGCATGCCGTGGCGGGTGGCCTGGTGGCCGCCATAATTGCAACCTATGCGCTCACGTGGTTTTTGCTGGCGATGGGGTTTGCCTTTGAGCTTCCTGTCGCGTCAGCACGACGTGCGAAAATTCCCATGGCAACGCCGCTTGCCGGCGGAGCAGCGGCTGCCCGCGCCTTTGGCGGGCCGGCCGAAGTACCCGACACTATCTCTGCGACCAAGGAGGACTAAGCCATGGCTTCTCAAGCTGAGCTCACCCCGTGCGGGGCAATGTTTGACATCTTTAAGCGCGCGGCGCACCTGAGCCATATCGAACTGTGCGGCCTGGTGCTCTCGAGCCGCCCGCTCGCCGACGGCCGTAGTCCGCAGAGCCGTGCCGCCGATCGCTCCTGGGTTTCGCGCTTTATCGTGCGCGCGCCTGTCGGCACGCTGCAGGAACGTTATTTTGCCGATTACGGCACCTCGGCCGCGCGCATTATGTCGCAGCTGGCCCTGCGCCGTCGCAATCCCATGGACGCCGCGGCCGTGACCAATATGGTCTGTGGCCCCGCTGGCGAGCCCATGGTGAGGGCGCTCGAGGAATGCCATCAGGACACGAATCTCTATCGCAATGCACTTGAGCGCCTGTCGCAGGCGGCTGAGCTCATGCCTGCCGAGCGCGCCGAGACCATTCTGGTGCTGTTTGTCGCCGTGGGTTGCTCGGCAGATGTCCGCTCGTCGGTGACCTATGCTATCGACTACGCTCATGTGACCTGCGGCGGCGCCACGTCGACGCCGCGCTCGCTGAGCACATCTTCGGTCGCGGGCGAGCACGAGGTTGTGCCGGCGCATCCGCTGGGACTGCTGCGCGTGCAAAACGGCTACGTGGTGAGCGCCCCGCGCTGGATTCGGCCGAGTGAGGAAGGCGTCGAGATCGGCGCGCTGGCAACGGGGGAGGGCGACATCACCGACGTCGGCGACGACGTCTCGGCCCACCATGCCCATATCTGGTGCGACGAGTCTGGCGCATGGTTTGTCGAGGACCTGTCGTCCACGAACGGCACCGTGGTGGTAAACGGGGCCACGAGTGTGTGTATTCAAGTAGAGCCCGGCCGCTCCGCCCAGCTCAACCCCAGCGACGAGCTCAAACTCGGCGAATCCACCACCTACGCCATCCTCCTCGGCGCCCTCTAGCCGGCAGTTAGGGACGTTCCTTTTCTGCCGGCACTTGGGGGCACTCCTTGGCGCGTCAGAGCCAGTCGCCCGGGGATGGAGGGACCATTTTGGCCTTTGGCGGTCACCCGGGGTAAACCTTTACCGCCCACCTATATTTGCCGAAATTACACTTGACGGCGGGGTACAATGAACCCGCATGCGGATTTCCGTTGCGGGCGCTTCCCATCGCCGGGGCGTGCCCGGGAGCATCCGGCATGCGGCCTTTGCGGCGCTCGGTCATGTGCAAGACGGGTAGCTGGGCCTGTGGAGCGCGTGCAGCCCTCCTCGCCTCGGCATGCCTTCTCTCCACGCCATGTACCTGCTGCTGAGTCCGCTTGCCAGATGATTGGAAGTAACAACGAAAATCCCATCTCGCCAACATCCCGGCGATCGCCGGGGCCTGTATACCTATATGAGAGGAGAGGGGTATATGGCGCGTAAGTTTAAGTCTATGGACGGCAACGAGGCGGCCGCATATGTTTCGTATGCGTACACCGAGGTAGCGGGAATCTATCCCATTACGCCGTCCAGCCCGATGGCCGACCATGTCGACCAGTGGGCGGCCCAGGGTCGCAAGAACATCTTCGGCACCCCGGTCAAGGTCGTCGAGATGGAGTCCGAGGCAGGTGCAGCCGGTACCGTTCACGGTTCGCTGGGCGCCGGTGCCCTGACCACCACCTACACGGCTTCTCAGGGTCTGCTCCTGATGATTCCGAACATGTACAAGATCGCGGGCGAGCAGCTCCCGGGCGTCTTCCACGTCTCCGCGCGTTGCGTCGCTTCCCACGCCCTGAACATTTTTGGCGACCACTCCGACGTCATGGCCTGTCGTCAGACCGGCTTCGCCATGCTCGCCGAGGGCAACGTCCAGGAGGTCATGGACCTCTCGCCGGTGGCTCACCTTGCCGCCATCGAGGGCAAGACCCCGTTCCTTAACTTCTTCGATGGCTTCCGCACCAGCCACGAGATCCAGAAGGTCGCCATGTGGGACTATAAGGATCTGGCCGAGATGTGCGACATGGACGCTGTCCAGGCTTTCCGCGATCACGCGCTCAACCCTGAGCACCCGCATACCCGCGGCAGTCACGAGAACGGCGACATCTTCTTCCAGAACCGCGAAGCCTGCAACAAGGTCTACGACGAGCTCCCCGCCGTCGTCGAGGGCTACATGAAGAAGATCAACGAGAAGCTCGGCACCGATTACGGCCTGTTCAACTACTACGGCGCTCCCGATGCTGATCGCGTCGTCGTGTGCATGGGCTCCTTCTGCGACGTGCTCGAGGAAGTTATCGACTACCTTAACGCTCACGGCGAGAAGGTCGGCCTGGTCAAGGTTCGCCTGTTCCGTCCGTTCTCCATCAAGCACTTTGTCGACGTTCTCCCCGAGACCGTCCAGAAGATCGCCGTCATGGACCGCACCAAGGAGCCGGGTTCCATCGGCGAGCCGCTCTACCAGGACGTCGTCTCCGCTCTCTACGAGGCCGGCAAGACGGGCATCAAGGTCGTCGGCGGCCGTTACGGCCTGGGCAGCAAGGATACGCCTCCCGCGTCCGCGTTCGCTGTCTTCGAGGAGCTTAAGAAGGACGAGCCCAAGCGCGAGTTCACCATCGGCATTGTCGATGACGTGACCAACCTGAGCCTGCCCGAGGCCGAGGATGCGCCCAACACCGCCGCCCCCGGCACCATCGAGTGCAAGTTCTGGGGTCTGGGTGGCGACGGTACCGTCGGCGCCAACAAGAACTCGATCAAGATCATCGGCGACCACACCGACAAGTACGTCCAGGCCTACTTCCAGTACGACTCCAAGAAGACCGGCGGCGTCACCGTTTCGCACCTGCGCTTTGGTGATTCCCCGATCCGTTCGCCGTACTACGTGACCAAGGCCGACTTTGTCGCCTGCCACAATCCCAGCTACATCGTCAAGGGCTTCAAGATGGTCCGCGACGTCAAGCCGGGCGGCACCTTCCTGGTCAACTGCCAGTGGAGCGACGAGGAGTTCGCCGAACACATGCCCGCCGTGGCCAAGCGCTACATCGCGAACAACAACGTCAACGTCTACCTGATCGATGCTATCGACCTGGCTGCCAAGGTCGGCATGGGCAAGCGCACCAACACGGTGCTCCAGTCCGCCTTCTTCGCACTGGCCAAGGTCCTGCCCGCCGAGGACGCCCTGCAGTACATGAAGGACGCGGCCACCAAGTCCTACATGAAGAAGGGCCAGGCCATCGTCGACGCCAACCACAAGGCCATCGATGCCGGCGCTACCGCCTTCCGTAAGTTCGAGGTTCCGGCCGACTGGGCAACCGCCGAGGATGCCGCCCCCGTCGAGCTCTCCGACGAGACCAAGTCCGCCATCGCCCAGCAGGTCAAGAACCTGCTCGAGCCCATCGATCGCATGGATGGCGACAGCCTGCCTGTTTCCGCCTTTGTCGGTTGCGCCGACGGCCAGTTTGAGCTGGGCGCCTCCGCATACGAGAAGCGCGGCGTCGCCGTCGTCGTTCCCCACTGGGACGAGACCAAGTGCATCCAGTGCAACCAGTGCGCCTATGTGTGCCCGCATGCCACCATCCGTCCGTTCGCGATGACCGAGGACGAGGCTGCCGCCGCGCCCGAGGCTACCCGCATGCTCGACGCTATGGGCCCCAAGGCCAAGGGCATGAAGTTCGCTATCGTCGTGTCCCCGCTCGACTGCATGGGCTGCACCAACTGCGCCAAGGTCTGCCCCAAGGGCGCCCTCGAGATGGTTCCCGCCGAGCAGGAGATTGACCAGCAGCCCATTTGGGACTACATGGTCGAGAACGTCTCCGAGAAGAAGGAACTCATCGCGGCCAACGTCAAGGGCAGCCAGTTTAAGCAGCCCTACCTGGAGTTCTCGGGCTCCTGCGCCGGCTGTGCCGAGACCGCCTATGCACGTCTGGTGACCCAGGTCGCCGGCGACCGCATGTTCATTTCCAACGCCACCGGCTGCTCCTCCATTTGGGGCAACCCCGCTGCCACCGCTCCTTACTGCAAGGACAAGGACGGTCACGGCCCGGCGTGGAACAACTCCCTGTTCGAGGACAATGCCGAGCACGGTCTGGGCATGGCCGTCGGCTATGAGGCCGTTCAGCACAAGCTGATTGCCGCTACCCAGGACATCATCGCTGCCGATGGTCCGTCTGATGAGATCAAGGCTGCCGGCCAGGCTTGGCTCGACTCCATCAACGATGTCGAGGCCTCCAAGGCCGCTGCCGCCGCCTACGTTGCCGAGCTCGAGAAGTGCGGCTGCGAGGCTTCCAAGGCAATCCTCGCCGACAAGGCTTACCTCACCAAGAAGTCCTTCTGGATCTTCGGCGGCGACGGCTGGGCCTACGACATCGGCTTCGGTGGCCTGGACCACGTCTTGGCTTCCGGCCACAACGTCAACGTCTTCGTCTTCGACACCGAGGTCTACTCCAACACCGGCGGTCAGGCCTCCAAGGCCTCGAACCTGGGCCAGGTCGCTCAGTTCGCCGCTGCCGGTAAGGTGACCAAGAAGAAGTCCCTGGCCGAGATCGCTATGAGCTACGGCTACGTCTACGTGGCGCAGGTCGCCATGGGCGCCAACCCGGCTCAGACCCTCAAGGCCATTCACGAGGCCGAGGCCTACGACGGCCCGTCCCTCATCATCGGCTACAGCCCCTGCGAGATGCACTCCATCAAGAAGGGTGGCATGCAGAACTGCCAGGCCGAGATGAAGAAAGCTGTCGAGTGCGGTTACTGGAACCTCTTCCGCTTCAACCCCGAGGCTGCTGCCGGCAAGAAGTTCTCGCTCGATTCCAAGGAGCCCGCGGGCGGTTATCAGGAGTTCCTGATGAACGAGGCCCGTTACGCTTCGCTGACGCGTTCCTTCCCCGAGCGCGCCGAGGAGCTCTTCAAGGAGAACGAGCAGGCCGCTATGGACCGCTACGCTCACCTGCTGAAGCTCAAGACGGTGTACAACGAGGCCTAGGTCTCCCACCGCAGGATCCGAGGGCTGACCTTCGCGGACGTCCTTGGATATGAAGGAACCCCCGCTGCGCACTACGTGCGGCGGGGGTTCTTTTGTCCCGGTCGCTGTTTCGCGACTTTGCCGCGAAAGGCGCGTTACTTTGGGCGTGGAAGGGACTGGATTGTGGATTTGGATGATCTAGAGAGATATGGGCGCAAACGAGAAGTCGTTATTGGGGTCGTCCTTTTCCATAAACTCATCGAGACAGAATGTCATATAAATTGGGACGTACAGGATCTTGCCCTCGTTGCTAAGGTTCTCGCGGCTTAACACAACGGCCTCGGGAATTTTGTACTCGCTCACACTCATCAGACGGTCGAGGGCCGCATGCGCTCGAACCTTCTTGCCCGATTTGACCTCGATCGGGACAACGTGCCCGCTGGTGCCCTCGACCACAAAGTCAACTTCGCCGACTTCGCGTGTCTGGTAGTACCACGCATCCGCCCCAAGGGCAACAAGCTCCTGCGCGACCACGTTCTCATAGAGACCGCCGAGGTTGGGGGTTTTCATATCAAGATAGACGGCGCGTGCCGTGCTGCCGGGATATCGCGATGCGAGCATTCCTGTATCAGACTCGTATAGTTTAAAAGCTGTCGCTTTCTCCGTCCTCTTGAGAGGACTCCGTGCCTCCGTCACCTGGGGAACCATCAGTCCGACGCCCGCGTTCACTAACCATAGGAAATCTTGCTCGTATTTTTGAAGGCGAGCCCCCTCGCCCAGGGATGAAACAACAAAACGATGGGATTCCGCTTCGAGCTGAACGGGAATTTGCTCGAAAATCGAGCGAACGTTAAACGCTCGAGCCGATGCATATTTAGAGATATCGCTTTTGTACTGATCGACCAACTGAATTTGAAGTTCACGCGTTCTCACGAGCGAATAGCCCGAATTGATATAGTTCTGAACGACCTCCGGCATGCCACCGCAAACGATATAGGCTCTAAAGTTTTTGAGCATCGCCTCATGAATATAGTTTTCAACGGGTCGCCTTTCGACAAGGCAGCTACGAATTCCTGCAAGCACATTCTCGCTGACGCTGTTTGCCCAACAAAACTCTTCAAAATCCATCGGCCGCATAACGATGTGCTCGACATACCCTACCGGAAAAGAAGAGATTCCCTTAAACTCGGTCCCAAGCATAGACCCCGAGAAGACATAGCTAAAGCGCCCGTCCTCGACCAATGCCTTCATAAGCGTGACAATCTGCGGATACTCCTGAATCTCATCGACAAAGATAAGGGTATCTCCCTCAACAAGCGGTGCGTCTGCAAGAAGGGCCACCCGGTTGATAAAGTCAATGGCGTTCTTGGCGCCAACAAGTACATCCTTTGCCTCGGTATCGAGCAGCAAATTGACCTCATAATACGATGCGTAGTTGTCTTTTCCAAACGTGCGAATCGCATAGCTCTTGCCAATCTGACGCGCACCGGTAACAAGCAACGCCTTATTAGAGTTATTCTTCCAGCTCAAAAGCCTGTCAGTGACCTTACGACGTAGCATCAAAACCCCAAATGACAAAAATTGGCAAATAGATTTGCCCCTAATCATACAAAAATTGGCGAATAGATTTGCCAAAATCATACAAAAATTGGCAGATAGCAAAGCTTGCTTCGGTCTCAAAGCCGCCGAACCGGCACGGTACTTTACGAAAAGGCATGCGGCACTGTTGCTGAGGGTGGCCAAGTCGGCAGTGTCGCCGTTGACGTTCTCGGTTGCCTAGGCGCGCAGGAGCGAAAGGGCGTCAGCGGCGTTCATGCAGTACCCGACGGTAAAGTTCCATACTGCGAACTCACAGTCGTTTGCCGAAGGGTGAGACGCGATTGATTATTCCCTAAGTTGGATGAAAAACGCCATGTTTTTGCAGGGGTGCATACTCGACTTGTAAATGCATAGAATCTCGTATAGTGCGAGTAAGATTTTGCGCTTTCTGTTTTGTGTTTAGCAAAGATATAGTTTGCAGAATCCAGCTTAATCCTCGCTCTATTTAAATAAAGTCGCACGTAAATGGCGTAAGCATATCTGAGCTGGGGTTCTGTACGCTGAGCGGATAAAAACGACCGTTCACCGCTCAACTATTTTCAAAATGAATAAAATGAGCGATAAAGAGAATATAAACCTTAATAAACTCGCGTATCGCACGGACGCGGGTTATTAATGGGTTGTAGGCCTTTTACAGAAAGGATTCCAGCAATGTCTAAGCCTCTTGGCAAGCCCGATCGTATTGTCGTCGCCCTTGGCGGCAACGCCCTCGGCAACAACCCCGTCGAGCAGATCGAGGCCGTGAGCAACACCGCCCACGCTCTCCTTGGTCTTATCGAGCAGGGCAACGAGATCATCATCACCCACGGTAACGGCCCGCAGGTCGGCATGATCCAGAACGCCTTCGCCGCTGCCCATGACGCCATCGGCACCCCCGAGATGCCGCTGCCCGAGTGCGGCGCCATGTCCCAGGGCTACATCGGCTATCACCTGCAGCAGGGCATTGGGCGCGAGATGCACAAGCGCTATAAGCGTTGGCACGCCGCAACCGTCGTCACCCAGATCGAGTGCGACCCGGACGATCCTGCGTTTAAGAACCCGACCAAGCCGATCGGCCCCTTCTACACCGAGGAGCAGGCCCGCGAGTTCATGGCCGAGGATCCTTCCAAGGTCTTCGTGGAGGATTCCGGTCGCGGCTGGCGTCGCGTCGTCGCTTCCCCCGACCCCAAGAAGATCGTCGAGGCCGACTCTATCCTCAACCTGCTCGATAACGAGTTCATCGTCATCGCCTGCGGTGGCGGCGGCATCCCCGTCGTCCGCGACTACGAGAACAAGGGCTGCTACAAGGGTGTTCCCGCCGTCATCGACAAGGACCTGGGCGGCGAGCTGCTGGCCGAGGACTGCGACGCCGACGTCCTGTTCCTGCTGACCGCCGTCGAGCACGTCGCCATCAACTTCGGCAAGCCCAACCAGGAGGAGCTCGAGGACATCACCGCCGACGAGGCCGAGCGCCTGGCCGATGAGGGCCAGTTCGGCAAGGGTTCCATGGAGCCCAAGGTCCGCGCTGCCATCAAGTTCGCCCGTTCCCGCAAGGGCCGCACCTGCATCATCGGCGCTCTGGATAAGGCCGCCGAGACCATGGCTGGCCTCTCCGGTACCCGCATCCACGAGTAGCCTCTACTCCATTGCCTCTCTCGTGGGCGCCAGACAAGACGCCCACAAACTAGCCTCTCTTCATGAGCTCCGCAGTCCGCTCCGACTGCGGGGCTTTTGCTATTTACCTAGTCCCCGATGGGTGAGTAGTCATTGGGGACGTTCTTAAACGACTAGTCAAACAAGAACGTCCTCAATGACTACTAATTTAAATCTGTCCCCAATGACTGCGGAAAGCGCATCTCACACCGACGCATTGCTTTCGGGCCCTCTCCCCAGGCTCTCCATAGCTCAGCTGGACTCCCCGCAACCTGTTCCGAGTTGGCGGAACGAGCGCGACGTGGAGTGTCATTCTTTACCGCGTTAGACTAGACGCAGGGAAAGGAGGAGGACATGGATGCTCGCGTCAAGCAGCTTGTAAATATGATCGAGGACGCTCAGCCTGTCGCTGTCGCGGTACTTGCCAAGCGTCTCGAGGTAAGCGAGCGCGCCGTGAGAAACTATATCCATCGCGCAAACGACAGCCTTGCAGGGGTTGCACGCATCGTTGGCAGCAAGGGGCAGTATCGTATCGATGTTGCACGTGCAGATGAGCTTGCTCGCTTGCTAGACGGTGCGGCTCTGGCCCATCCGGGCATTCCTGATACGCGCGATGGCCGTGTGTCCTTCCTTCTTAACGACCTCCTCATGCGGTCCCAGTGGGTGACGATTGAGGAGTATGCGGATTTACTCTACGTTTCGGCGCGGACTCTGTCCAATGACATGCGTCTGGTAGAGCAGAAACTCGCCCAATTTGACTTAACGCTCGAAAAGCGCCCACGCTACGGAATCCGCGTTGCGGGCGGGGAGTCACAACGGCGCCTGTGCCTGGCCTCGCTGGTGAGGCCCGTGTTGCCCGACACCGACGATGCAAAGCTCGCCGAGCGCCTGCGGGCCATCGCCGCATGTGTGGACGATGCCCTGACGGCCTCGCCCGTCACGGTGAGCTCGCTGGCATCCCGCAATCTCATCATGCATCTTTACATTGCTCTTGGCCGCATCGAGCAGGGCTGCTATGTCCCAGCTGCAGAATCGGACGTTCAAAAACTGGAGGGAACGCGCGAATACGCCGCGGCTTTCCAGATTGCCGCAAACATCAAGGATGCCCTGGGCGTGAGCATGCCCCGAGAAGAGGTTGCCTTTATCGCAATCCATTTGCTCGGCAGGGGCACGGGCGTGCCCGAGAAGGGCTCTGCCGTTATCTCGGACGAGATGTGGGAGATTGCTTCCGAGATGGTACGTGCGGTCAACGATGAGTTTAGGTTTGACTTTAGCGGCGATCTTGAACTTCGCATGAACCTTGCTCGGCATATCGGCCCTCTGGGCTATCGCCTTGAATATCACATGCATATGGATAACCCCATGCTGCCCGATATCAAGACGAGGTTTCCGTTGGCCTATTCGATGGCAGCTGGCACCTCGCAGGTACTCGAGCGTCATTTTGGCAGCCAGCCCTCTGATGAAGAGCTCGGCTACATCGCCATGGCATTTGCCCTGGCCCTCGAGCAGCAAGCCGACCAGCCGCGTCGCAAGCGCATCCTGATCGTGTGCGCCTCGGGAGCGGGAAGCGCCCGTATGCTCGAGCACCAGTACCGCAAGCAGTTTGGCATGTATATCGATTCGATTGAGACATGCGATGTCGCCCGCGTGGGAACGTTCGATTTTTCGCACATCGACTACGTGTTCACAACGGTGCCGCTCAACGTCAAGTTGCCCGTGCCCGTCCGCGAGGCCGATTTCTTCTTGGAGACGAGCGATGTCAACGCTATCCGCAAGGTGCTGAGCGACGACACTGCGCAATCGGACTCCGTAAGCTCTTTCTTTAGCCGTGCCCTGTTCTTCAACCGCGTTGAGGCGTCGTCGAAGCAGGCCGTTCTCCGATATCTCTCCGAGCGCGCCGTCGAGAGCGGCCGTGTCGATGCCCAGTTTGCCCAAGAGGTCGCCGAGCGCGAGAGCGCGAGTGCCACCTCGTTTGGCAATGGGGTAGCCATGCCCCATGGGATGCATCCCTTGAGCGCCGAGGCCTTTGTTACCGTGGGCCTGCTCGAACATCCCATTCTTTGGGACGAATACGGCCATGAGGTCGATATCGTCTTTATGGTGTCGTTTGCCCGGTCGGGCGGCGATGAGGCGCGGATCTTGAGCTCACTGCTCGCCGAGATCTTTATGGACCGCCAGGGGGTCGAGCGCCTACGCGAGCGCCGGTCCTGGCATGAGCTGATGGCGCTTGTGCAAGCGCATACGGCTTAAGACTTCTTTTGTCGATAACCCTGTCTGTCTACCTGCAATAAACCTCGAGGATTGCGGGCGGGAGATAGGCGTTTCGAATATTCAAGTACAAACCAAACATCACGGGAGAGGAGACCGTTATGGACGATCAGGGAACCGAGATGGTTTCGTTTCAGCTGGTCGCTGCAGCGGGAGAGGCACGCAGCCTTGCCTTCGAAGCCCTTGAAAAGGCAAAAGCGGGGGATTTTGACGCCGCCGCCAAACTCATGAAGCAGTCAAAGGATGCGGGAATCAAGGCTCACCACATCCAAACGCAGCTGCTTTCGACTGAGGCAGCGGGCGAGCATCTGTCGGTGGATGTGTTGCTGGTCCATGCTCAGGACCACCTCATGTGCTCCATGCTTGCTCAGGAGCTCGTGCAGGAGCTGATCTGCCTGTATGAGTGCACTGCAACCAAGAACGCCTAGCGGCGTGCGGTGACTATCCAACCAATCAATGCGAAGGGAATCCCTTATGAAGATCCTTCTTGTTTGCGCAGCTGGTCTGTCTACAAGCATTCTGATGAAGAAACTCGAGAAATATGCGGAGCAAAACGGCATCGAGCTCGATATCGATGCGGTGGGTATCGGCGAGTATCAGGAGACGTGCGCCAATTATGACGTGCTGCTCTTGGGGCCGCAGGTGTCCTACCAGCTCAACACCGTCAAGCAGGGGAGCGGTAAGCCGACCGCGGTCATCCCCGCACAGGACTACGGCATGGGCAACGCCGCCAACGTGCTGGCACTCGCCCAGTCGCTGTTGGGTTAGGAGGCGACCATGGAGAAGTTCATGACCCTGCTTCAGGAAAAACTGACCCCTATCGCCAATTTCTGCGGCACCGAGCGCCACTTTGCCTCCATGCAAAAGGGCTTTATGAGCGCGATCAGCTTCATCTTGGTATCTGCCGTCTTTATGATCCTCGCCAACCCGCCGGTCACGGCCGACCTGGTGGCGCAGGGCGGGTTCTGGTCCGTCTTTGGCCCTTGGCTCGATTTTGCGACGGCCAATAAGCTCACGCTGCTCATCCCCTTCAATATGACGATGGGCATACTGTCGGTGATCGTGACGTTCGCAATCGCATATAACCTGGCGGGCACCTACAAGATGCCCAAGCTTAACGCCGGCATGACCTCGCTGGTGATGTTCCTGATCGCCGCGGCGCCGTCGTCCTACTACCAGCTTGCTGACGAGTCCGTGCTCCAGGCGGTCCCCTGCACCTATCTGGGTGCGCAGGGCCTGTTTACCGCCATCATCGTTGCCTTGGTCTCCGTCGAGGTCACGCGCTTCTGCCAGACCAAGGGCATCACCATCAAGATGCCCGATGGCGTGCCGCCGTTTTTGTCCGAAACCTTTGGCGCCATCGTACCTATGCTCGCCAACATCCTCATCTTCTTTGGCGGCAACCTGCTGATCCAGATGATCGATCCCGCGCTGTCCATCCCCTCGGTTATCGAGAAGCTGCTCGCTGCCCCGCTTTCCGTCGCAGTTGACTCTGTGCCCGGCGCACTGCTTATCTGCTTCATGACGCTGCTGTTTTGGTGCTTTGGCGTCCACGGCAACATGATCGTAATGCCCATCACCGCCCCGGTCTCGCTTGCCGCCTTTGCCGCCAACGCCTCGCTCTATGCTGCCGGGCAGCCGCTTGAGTTCCACCCGGTGCTCATGTCGTTGGCCATCAACCTCATCGGCGGCACGGGTAATACGTTCTCTTTTGTGGCGCTCTGCGCGTTTAGGGCAAAGTCGCAGCAGCTCAAGGCATTTGGCAGGGCATCGATCGTGCCGAGCTTCTTCCGTATCTCCGAGCCCGCGATCTTCGGCGCGCCCATCATCTTCAACCCGATCCTCATGATTCCGTTTGTGCTAGGCGGCATGATCTCGGCCCTGCTGTATTGGGGTGCGGTCTCACTGGGTCTTGTCTCTAACTTCTACATCTTGGTGAGCGGCACGTTCCCCATCTTCGTTCAGGGCTTTGTCCAGTGCCTCGACCCGCGCATCTGGGTGTTTACGATCGTTTTGATCGTGGTCATGGCTGTGGTCTGGTACCCGTTCTTTAAGGTGTACGATAACCAGCTCCTGGCTCAGGAGCAGGAGAACGCCGCGGCAGCTTCTGCCGAGGATGCTGAGTAGCATGAGTTACTTTGACAGAACGTCTGCTGCCGGTATGCCCGAGGGCTTTTTGTGGGGTGGTGCCCTCGCCGCCAACCAGGCCGAAGGGGGCTGGAACGAGGGCGGCCGCGGCATGTCGCACTCCGACCTGATCCCACAGGGTTCCGACCGCTGGGATGTAATGTTTGGCAGGCAAAAGCCCGTGGACGATCCGGACAGGCTGTATCCATGCCGCTGGGGCAACGACTTCTTCCATCATTGGCACGAGGATGTCGAGCTTTTTGCCGAGATGGGCTTTAAGTGCCTGCGTCTTTCAATTTGCTGGAGCCGTATTTTTCCCACAGGGATGGAGGCCGAGCCCAACGGCGAGGGCTTGGAGTTTTACCGTCAGGTATTCGAGGCGCTGCGCGAGCATGGAATCGAGCCGCTTGTGACGCTGTCGCACTACGACTATCCGTTGGCTCTGGTCGAGCGCTATGGTGGCTGGCAAAGCCGAGAGATGATCGAGCGGTATGCGCACTACGTCGAGACCGTCGGACGCGCGTACCAGGGCCTCGTGCGTTATTGGCTTACGTTCAACGAGATCAACAGCGTGGCGCTGTCCTATCTCAACGCGGGTGTCACGCTCGAGGATGAGCGTGACCGTGCAGCCGTGACTGCGGCGTTCTCGCACCATATGTTTATGGCGAGCGCTCGCGCTGTCGAGATTCTGCACAAGATCGATCCCGCAAACAAGGTGGGTTGCATGGTCGCTGCCGGTGCGACCTATCCGTACCGTTGTGCGCCCGAGGACGTATGGCTTGCGTATGAGGAGGACCGCGGCCGCTACTTCTACACAGACGTGATGGCTGCGGGCGCCTATCCTGCTTGGAAGCTGCGTGCACTCGAGAAAGAGGGTGTTCACGTGCCCTTTGAGCCGGGCGATACGGAGTATCTGGCAGAGCATACGGTCGACTTCATCTCGTTCTCGTACTATTGCTCGCGCTTGGTGTGCGCCGATGATCAGGTGATCGCCGAGAAGGCGGAGGGCAACGTGTTCCCGACGTTGCGCAATCCGTACCTCAAGGATAAAGAGACTGCCTGGAAGTGGCAGATCGATGCGCTGGGTTTGCGCGTGACGCTTGCCGGCTACCACGATCGTTACCATCTTCCGCTCTTTATCGCCGAGAACGGTGTGGGCGGACTCGATGCGCTGGAAGACGGCAAAGTCCACGATGCGTATCATATTGATTACCTGCGAAGGCATATTCTTGCGCTGCGCGATGCAATTGTCGAGGACGGTGTTGACCTGATGGGATACACGCCGTGGGGCTGTATCGATTTGGTGTCGGCCTCGACGGGGCAGATGAAGAAGCGCTATGGCTTTGTTTATGTCGATGCCGATGATATGGGCAAAGGCACGTTCGATCGCTACCGAAAGGACAGCTTCTGCTGGTACCAAAAGGTCATTGCATCAAATGGCGAGGACTTGAGTTAACTCTTGCAGGTCTGTTGCCCCCGCGGTCCGCTTCGGCCGCGGGGGCTTTTGTTATTGAGGCGGCTGTTCATGAGGAGCATTGCGGGCTGCGGAAACCCGGCACTTGGGGACGTTCCTTTCCTGCCGGCAGCTTGGGACAGTCCTTAAAGGCCGCATCGATCAACTGCGGAAAGCACATCCCAGAATGAGCGTCCAACATGGGGTGCGGTTTCCCTTGAGGCCCTCAATCGGAAAATGCATCCCGGATTATTGTCGAAAAGCGGTCCCTAGTTTCCCAAACGGGCCGCTAACGGAAAGCGCACCCCGCTATTGGGCCCCAAAGCAGGATGCGCTTTCCGTGCTGGCAGTTCCAAGCAGTTCGGGATGGCCCTTTTCGTCTGCTCTCGGCCGGCGTCCGTAAGACTGTCCCCGACGACCACTCATTTAAGTCTGTCCCCAATGAGTGCCCAATGACTAGTAGTAGGCCCACATGGCTTCGACTTCGTTAAGGACCTCTACGACACCCCAGCGGCGGGCGCTGCGGCTGGCCGAGTTGGGATCGAAGACTTCAATCTGGTCGGCGTCGTCAATACCGTAAAGCACAATGTAGTGGCCCACGTTGGTAAAGGTGCCCGGTCGAACGGCGGCGATGACGGGCGCTTCCGAACGCAGCGCCTGAGTCATCGAGTCGCGATCGTCATGGAGCTCCGTTCCGTTAAGTCCCAACTGCCACGCGCCGCTCGTCATAAACGACCATTCGGTTGCACCGGTGGGGGCGTAATTGCCCGCCTCGGAAAGCGCGCACATATCGACGGGGGTCATATCGGTGCGTCCCGTCTTAAAGATATAGACCATGGTGAGGCACGTGGGCCCGCAGGCATTTTGGCGGATGGTGCCGCCGGCGTAAGACAGCTCCGACCACGCAGGGTCGATCTGATAGATATGGGGCATCGTTCCGGCTTGCCATTGCGAGCGCGGGGTCGAAAAGGCGAAAGAATAACCGGGCGCGACGGGGGCCTTGAGCAGCTTTTCCTCGGCGGTGGGCTCGAGACCGGCCGAGCCGTGGGACATACAGGAGCTCATAAGCACAAAGACCAAACAGGTGAGGATAGAGCACAGTGCGAGGCAAAGTCGACGAGCCGGCAGGGCGGGGGCATTCACGTACGATGTCGAGCGGTAAGGCTTGCCGTCGCGTCCGCCTTGGGGATGCGAAAAGAAGCGGCTGATATGGATGCCGGGCTGACGTGCGCCGTTGTGGCTCAGTTGCGGAACCTCGGCCTGACGCTGTCGAGTGCGCGCGCCCAAGCGGCTATCTTGCTGCGCGCTTGTGTCCGTGCTCGGATGGCCACTCTGCCGTGTTCTGCTTGTCTGCTGCCGAGACGAAGTCCTGGGTTGCTCTTGAGGGCGTTGCGGATTGCTGCTCGTGGCGCTTCTGGGCGTCGGCGTGGTGCGGCCAGCAAGGCGAACGCTTTGTCGCCGTTGATCGCCGTCGTTGTATCCGTATGCCATTCGTACCGCCTTGTCTCATGTATAGCCTGTCTATCCTACAAAAAAGATGTGTAACAAATGGGTCTGCGCGTCAAAAGCTCGGTAAACGGTACGAAAGGCGCAAAACACACGGCCTCAAAAACATCTCTATATGCGTCCGATGAGCGTGCGCCCGTCGGGCGGGCGGCAACAATGAGCGGCAAACCGTGCCGTTCGTCCCAAAAACGGCGCCGCTCGTTTTGCAGTTCTGCCTTCGGTCGAGCCACAAGCGGCCATGCTGCGCCAAGGCCGTATCTTAAAGCCACGAAACAAAAGCGCGCGGCAAAACAGACCGCGTAAGGGGTGACGCCAAAGAGGCGTCAATAAGGAAAGGAGGGGAACAATGGCGGACAAGAACACAGAAGTTGCAATTGAGGATAACGGCGGCATGAAGAAAACGCTTTCGCTCTGGAACTTCTTCACCATCGGTTTTGGCGCCATCATCGGCACCGGTTGGGTTCTGCAGGTCGGCGACTGGATGGTCGTGGGTGGCGGTCCCGTTCCCGCTATGATCGCATTCCTCTTGGGTGCGATCTTCCTCGTGCCCGTCGGAGCTGTTTTCGGTGAGCTCACGGCTGCTATCCCCATCTCGGGCGGCATCGTCGAGTATGTCGACCGTAGCTTTGGCCGTACGCTGAGCTACATCACCGGATGGCTTTTGGCCCTGGGCAACGGCATCCTGTGCCCGTGGGAGGCCATCGCCATCTCGACCCTTGTGTCCGAGATGTTCGGCAGCCTGCCCGGCCTTGAGTGGCTGCGCGCCGTCAAGCTCTACACCATCCTGGGGGCCGACGTTTACCTGTTCCCGACGCTGATCGCGCTCGGCTTTGCAGTCTACGTCATCTTCCTCAACTTCCGCGGTGCCAGCTCGGCCGCCAAGCTCCAGGCCTTCTTGACCAAGGCTCTGCTCTGCGGCATGCTGCTCGCCATGGGCGTCTCGCTGTTCACCGGCTCGCCGGACAATGCCATGCCTGTGTTCTCCCAGGTCGCCGGTGCTGGTGGCGGCAAGGCCGCTACCGAGAGTACCAGCCTGTTCGCCGGCATCGTGTCGGTCCTGGTTCTGACTCCGTTCTTCTACGCCGGTTTCGACACCATTCCTCAGCAGGCTGAGGAAGCAGCCGAGGGCCTCAACTGGAACAAGTTCGGCAAGATCATCTCCCTGGCCCTGCTGGCCGCCGGCGGCTTCTACATGGTCTGTATCTATTCGTTCGGCACCATCCTTGACTGGCATGAGTTTGTTAAGAGCCCGGTTCCCGCGCTTGCCTGCCTCAAGGGCATCAACATGCTCCTGTACCTGGCCATGCTCGTCATCGCCACGCTTGGACCGATGGGCCCGATGAACTCCTTCTACGGCGCCACGAGCCGCATCATGCTCGCCATGGGCCGCAAGGGCCAGCTGCCCGAGAAGTTCGCCGAGGTCGACCCCAAGTCCGGCGCTCCCAAGCTCGCCTGCGTCGTTCTGGGCGTCATCACCGTCATCGGTCCGTTCCTGGGCAAGAACATGCTCATCCCCCTGACCAACGTGTCGGCTCTCGCCTTCATTTTCTCCTGCGGCATGGTCGCCCTCGCCTGCCTGCGTATGCGCCTCACCGAGCCCGACCTGCCTCGTCCCTACGAGGTGCCCGGCGGCAAGTTTGGCATCGGCCTCGCTATCGCTGCCTGCGCCATCATCATCGGCCTGCTCGTGATTCCGTTCTCTCCCGCCTCCCTCAACATGGTGGAGTGGGGCATCGTGATCGGCTGGTTGGCTATTGGCCTGGCCCTTATGGCTTTCACCAATTCCCGCAAAAAGTAACGCCTAGCCGGGGCGGATCGGGTGCGCGGGACCCTCCCCTCCGCGCACCGAACCCGGCATCACTTGGGTAGCTTTGTGAGGCCTTAACCCAACACGGCCTCGCCCACTATATGGATCCATAAGGAGGAACCATGTCCACTCAGTATGCAATCGTTGGCGGCAAGCTCATCGACGGTACCGGTGCCGAGCCGGTCGAGAACTCCCTCGTTCTCGTCGACGACAACGGCAAGATCGAGTACGCCGGCACTATGCAGGACCTTCCCGAGGGCGTTGAGGTTATCGACGCCGCCGGCAAGACCGTCCTTCCCGGCCTGATCGACACCCACCTGCACTTCTCGGGCAACCTGACCGACGATGACACCGATTGGGTCATGCAACCGCTCCTCGAGAAGCAGGCCGTCGCCGTCAAGCAGGCCTACGACTGCCTCACCCACGGCCTCACGACCGTCTGCGAGATCGGCCGCTTTGGTATCCAGATTCGCGACTGCATCGACAAGGGCGTCTTTAAGGGTCCGCGCGTTCTGGCCACCGGTCTGGGCTTCTGCCGCGTTGCCGGTCACGGTGACTCCCACCACTGCACCCAGGAGCTCAACAAGGAATCCCATCCCTGGGGCGACCAGGTCGACGGTCCTTGGGATCTTCGCAAGGCCGTCCGCCGTCGCCTGCGCGAGAACCCCGATGCCATCAAGATCTGGGCTACCGGTGGCGGCATCTGGCGCTGGGACTCCGGTCGCGACCAGCATTACTGCTCCGAGGAGATCCAGGCCGTGGTCGAAGAGGCAAAGATGGTCGGCATCCCCGTGTGGAGCCACTGCTACAACAACCACGCCGCTGCCTACGATTCCGTCCGCTTTGGCTGCGAGCAGCTGATCCACGGTTTCGATATCGACGAGCGCACCATGGACCTCATGGCCGAGCAGGGCACCTTCTTTACCCCGACAATCGCCTTCCTGCCCACCTGGTACGCCACCTATCCACCCGTCTACGTCCCCGAGCTGCACGACAAGTACGAGGGCACTCTGGTCGAGAAAGAGCTGCAGCGCAACTACGACTGCCTGCGCGAGGCCAAGAAGCGCGGCGTCGTCATGACGATCGGCTCCGACTCCTTCTCCTTCGTCACCCCGTACGGCACCTGCTCCATCGAGGAGATGTACGAGTTCGTCGACAAGATCGGCTTCACCCCGGTCGAGACCATCACCTGCGCCACCCTCAACGGTGCCAAGATGTGCCACATCGAGGACGAGACCGGTTCCATCGAGGTCGGCAAGTGCGCCGACCTGCTGGTCGTGAACGGTGACGTCGCCGCCGACATCCATGTGCTCAACACCGACAACATGGACGTCATCATGAAGGACGGCTGGATCGTCGAGGCTGGCACCTTTGGCGAGGCCAACAAATACAGCGCCTAAGATACCGTTTGTCGATGGCTGGATGTAAAACACAGTTTTTGATTGCATAATGCAATGGAGAGGGTCGCTTGCGGCCCTCTTTATTGCTATCGGTGCCACGGACAAGAGGGGATGACGGTGGATTTAAACAGGCTGATTCTGGGCAAGAGCTACAATTCTACCAAGGTCTTTCGTACGGCCCAGCATGTGGTCCAGGCCATCCTGCTCGGTATTGTCGTTCCGGCGCTTATCCTGCTGCTTATCTGGGATTTAACCGATAATCCCAATCCCGTTCCGGGCGTTGTCGTTATTGCCGGCCTGGTCATGCTGTGCTTCTTTTTCTCATATGTCTTTGTGGTCCCCGACGACCTCACATCGAGCGCAACCGACCGTACGCTCGCCATCGCATCAAAAATATTCGCCTACACGTCGCGCGGCCTTACGCCCGAAGCGGCCCTGGGCGCCTCCAAAATCATCCTGTCCGAGACCATTGCCTCTGCCATCTGCTTTACCGACGGCAAGCAGGTGCTGGCAAGCTGGGGCGAGGACTCGGCAAAATGCCCTGCCGGCACCCCGGTCGTGCTCAAGACCACGCTCAACGTGATCGAGTCCGGCGAACAGAGTGTATTTTCGCGTGACGCCTCCTATGAGACGGGCGGCTATTTTCCCCGTTTGCGTGCCGGCATTGTCGCGCCGCTTACCGTGCGCGGGCATTGCGTGGGTACGCTCGAGCTGTACTATCCCCGCCTGAGCAGCATCGATATGCGCCAGACGGCGTTGGCCTCGGGCTTTGCCGACCTCATTTCCACGCAGCTCGCCAGCTTTGAGCTCGAGCGCCAGGACGAGCTTACGGCCCGCGTTGAGCTTCGCGCCCTGCAGTCGCAGGTCGATCCGCATTTTCTATTCAATACCATTAGCACGATCGTGTCGCTCGTTCGAACCGAGCCCGACAAGGCACGATCGTTGCTGATCGACTTTTCCAACTACTATCGTCAGACGCTTTCTGACTCCGATACCCTCACCACGCTCGAGCACGAGGTGGAACAGGGCACTCGTTATATCAATCTTATGCAGGCCCGGTATGGCGACGGCCGTCTGCGCGTTTCGGTCGATATCGACTTTGAGGTGCGCGACAGCCTGGTACCGCCGTTTATCTTGCAGCCGTTGCTCGAAAACTGCATCAAGCATGCGCAGCGCGAGATCGAGCCGCTTTCTATTCGTGTTAGGGCTTTTGAGACCGATGACGGCTTGGAGATCATCGTCGAGGACGACGGCATCGGGATGAGCGAAGAAGTCTGCGCGCATCTGTTTGAGCAGCATCGCCGAGAGGAACCCGAGAGCATTACCGCTGACGGCTCCGTCAAGCGAGGTTGCGGCCTGGCGCTCTTCAACGTGCTTCAGCGCATCCATTTCTTTTACGGAGAAGATTCTGGCATGCGTGTGAAGTCCCAGGAGGGCGTGGGAACGCAAGTCATCGTTGAGTTGAACGGCGAGCCGCATGAGCCGGCGCCGCTAACGGTGTAGCATGCGGTTGGATTGAGAGAAAAAGAGGGGAAGTGCATATGTCCGAGGGTTGGAACATCTTGGTGGTTGATGATGAGCCTCCCATTAGGGCTGAGCTACGCTATCTGTTGGAACAGGACACGCGTGTGGGTCAGATTGCCGAGGCGGGCAATGTCACCGAAGCTGTGGAGTTGATTCTGTCGAACAAGCCCGACGTGCTGTTTTTAGACATTACCATGCCCGGTCGCTCGGGAATTGAGCTTGCCGAGACGCTGCAGAACCTAAAGACGCCGCCGGTCGTGGTGTTTGTGACGGCATTTGCCGAGTATGCGGCCGATGCCTATAACCTCGATGCGGTCGATTACGTCGTCAAACCGGTGGAGGATGCCCGCCTGTCAAAGGCACTCGACAAGATCGAGACTGCCCTGGGTGCTCGCCGTGTCGTCCATGCTCCGCGCCAGCCTTTGCGCCTGACGGTGGATCGCGGGGGCAAAAGGGTGTTCATTCCCGTGGCGGATGTCTGTTACTTTGAGGCGCGCGCCGATTTTTGCAACGCCGTCTGCGCCGAGGGAACATACCTGATCAATGAGTCGATTTCCTCGCTCGAGCGGCGCTTGGCCTCCGAGGGCTTTATCCGCGTCCATCGCAGCTATCTGGTTAATTTGGAAGACGTGCATAATGTCGAGATCGGCTCCACGGGCCTGATGGAGCTCAGGCTCGACCGTGTGAGCTCGACGGTGCCCGTTTCACGCCGTCGCGCTGCCGAGGTCAAATCGCACTTGGGGCTAGCGTAAGGGTCGGTGCGCCATCGTTTGCCGTTGCGGGTTTGGTATGACCGCGCGGTGGGCATAATGGGTGGCATCGAATGAAATCGAAAGGATCATTATGCCCGCGCTCATTACGCATCATCTGTTTGGCGAGGAAAGCATCGACCGTCTTCCGCAGGGCGTTATCACGTCCGACGAGGAGCGCATCGCTTTTATCCTGGGAAACCAAGGCCCCGACCCGTTTTTCTTCCACATACTCACGCCGCGCATTTCCGACTGTACGTCGCTTGCTCAGGTCATGCACCGTTCGCGCATGTCGCGCCAGTTCTCGTGCCTGCGCGACGGCGTGTCGCACCTGCAGCCGCGCGACGCCAATCTGGGTCGCGCCTTTGCGCTGGGCCTGCTGTCGCACTATGTGCTCGACCGCAATGCCCACCCCTTTGTCTACGAGCAGCAGTTTGGCATTGTTGATTCCGACCCCGAGCTCGAGGCTTCGGGCAGCCAAGTCCACGCCGTGCTCGAAAGCGACCTGGACGTGCTGATGCTGCAGTTCAAACGTGACGGGGCCACGGTTGAGGATTATCCGCCGGCGGGCGAGATCGTTACCACCGACCGCATCAATCGCGTTGCCGGCGTGCTGATGAGCTACGTCGCCGGACGCGTGTACGGTATCGACATCCCGGCGGGGGAGTACGCCGGCGCCGTTTCGGACATGCAGATGCTCTACCGCACTATCGAGCCGGCCGGTTCGGCCAAGACGCGCGCGATTGCCCTGCTCGAGGGCTTGGTGCACGATTATTCGCTGCTCGACGGCCTTGCGCACCGCGTGACGACCGAGCTGCCCGAGCGTACCGGCAACCTGGGTCACTTGGCATGGAAGAACCCCTTTACCGATGAAGTCTCGACCGAGAGCTTCCCCGAGGTCTTTGACCGCGCGCTGCTCGATTACGAGTGCACGGTTGCCCGCTTTATCGAGACCGGCGATATGGAAGCCGTGACCAACCACGTCAATTACAGCGGTCGCGTGCTCGGCGCCGACGAAGAGTTCGACCGCGAGGAGTAGGGATCGTGCGTGCTCCTTTGCCGAATCCTTACCGGCGCCTCTGGACAATTGGAGTACGATGAACTAACTGCATATCGGGCGAATACGAAGGGGCCCTGTCCATGAAATACACCAAGCTCGAGCGTAACTGGGTTATGTACGATGTGGGCAACTCGGCCCTCGTGCTGCTCAATACCTCGGTGGTGCCCATCTACTTTAATGCCATCAACACCGGTGCTTCTTCGGCCGACCTGGTGGTTGCCTGGGGCAACGCGCAGACGATCGCCTCGTTGGTCATCGCCATGCTCATGCCCGTTCTGGGTGCACTTGCCGACTACGCCGGCAACAAGATCAAGTTCTTCATGGGCTTTTTCCTTACGGGCCTCGTGCTTTGCTTTGCGCAGGCCATCCCCATGTCCGCGATGGCGTTTTTGACCGTCTACGTGCTGTGCACCATCGGCCTCAACTCGTCCATGACGTTCTACGACGCCATGCTGCCCGACATCACTACCGACGAGCGTATGGATGCTGTGTCGAGCTCGGGCTTCGCCTGGGGCTATATCGGCTCCACCGTTCCGTTCATCGTCTGCCTGGCGCTCATTATGGGCGGTTCCGCCCTCGGCATCCCCACCATGCTGGCGACGCGCCTGTCGTTTATCATCACCGGTGCCTGGTGGCTCATCTTTACCTTGCCACTCATCCGCACCTATAAGCAAAAGTACGGTCGCGAGCGTGGTCCCCAGGACAGTCTCGGTCACATTGTGGGTGGTGTGTTCTCCGAGGTCAGGCATACCATGCGCGAGATCGCCAGCAACAAGACCATCCTTCTGTATATGATCGCGTTCTTCTTCTACATCGATGGTGTCCATACGGTCATCTCCATGGCAACCAGCTACGGCTCGGCTTTGGGCATCGATTCGACCCAGCTGGTGCTGGCGCTGCTCGTCACGCAGTTCGTCGCTTTCCCGTCCGCCATCATCTACGGCAAGCTCGCCGGTCGCGTGGGCACGCTCAACATGATCATGGTGGCCGTCGCCGCCTACATGGGCATCGTGCTCTTTGCCGCGTTTTTCCTCAAGACTGCCTTTGAGTTCTGGGTGCTCGCCATTTTGGTTGGCTTGTTCCAGGGTGGCGTGCAGGCGCTCAGCCGCAGCTATTTTGGCCGCATCATCCCCAAGGAAAAGTCAAACGAGTACTACGGCTTCTTTGATATCTTTGGCCGCTACGCAAGCGTGATGGGCACCTTCCTGGTGTCGGTCGTCACCTCGCTGACCGGCAACCCGTCGTTGGGCGTCCTTTCCATCGGCGTGCTGCTGGTGCTTGGCTTTGTGCTGCTGGTCCGTCTGTCCCGCATGGCTCAGGCGGCGGCGTAAGGCAACCGGGCTCAGTACAGCAATTGTGCCTATCTGCAGTACTCTTTTGGAAGTAGCCGCATAAATCATTCTGACTCCCGAACAATGTTTAGCCCAAGTGGGTATGATGGAACCAGCTAGGTCGCGGGGCGTCGCCTGTGTTTGGCGGCGCCCCGTTTTTGTGTTGCAAGGAGGGTAAAGGTTTGAACGCCACGGTTGTGATCCCAACATATTGGGCGGGCGATGATACCCAAGCAAACGCTCCCGGCACCTACGATCACTCGACGTCGCTCAATGCCGCCAACCCGGAACTCGATCGCTGCCTGACTTCGCTCGAGCAGGTGCGCGACATTCCGCGCATCATTCTCTTGGTGGTCTGTCCGGTTTCCGCCACGGCCGACGTATCCCATCGCGTGCACGAAATCGTTCATGCGCATCCCACACTTAAGGTCTCCATCGTTACCAATACTCAGGCTTCGCGTGTTGCCGACCGCGTGGCACAGATTGCGCCCAAAGGCTCGGGCGAGTGCGTGAGCCTGCGCGGCTACGGCGCCATCCGCAACATGGGTCTTGCCTGCGCGGCGGTGCTGGGGCACGACGCGGTTGTGTTTTTGGATGACGACGAGACCGTCATCGATGCCGACTTCATGAAGCGTGCGACCTATGCGCTGGGCCAGCAGACGCGTCAGGGCCTGCCGATTTTAGTCAAGAGCGGATATTTTTACGATCGCGACGGGTCGCCGCTGGCTCCCACGGACAAAGCGGGCATTTGCCATCGTTGGTGGACCAAGCGCATCGAGTTTAATCGCTGGATGAAAAAGGCGCTCTCGGGCACCCGCATCTCGCGCTCCAATTACGTGTGCGGCGGCCTGATGGCCCTGCACGCCCGCGCCTTTACGCGCGTGGCCTTCGACCCGTTTATCACCCGCGGCGAGGACCTGGACTACCTCTTTAACATGCGCATGTTTGGCTACGATGTATGGTTTGACAACGAGTGGACCGTTCGTCACCTGCCGCCCGAGTCCGAGAAGCGCTCGCCGCGCTTTATGCAGGACGTGTACCGTTGGTACTACGAGCGGGCCAAGCTGACATTCGCTGCGCACCAAAAAGAGCTCATTCCGGTTACGGCTGCATCACTCATGCCCTATCCGGGTCCGTGGATTTCGCGCGAGCTCGACGACCGCGTGCGCAAGACCGCCATGGTCCGCAGCATGTTTACCCGCGAGCACGAGGGGTATCTACGCATTTGGCGCCACGGTATTGACGAGGCCAAGACCTACGCGCGCCAAAACGCCGCAAGCTATCTGCGTTTCCAGAGCTTCTGGCCCAAGATCATGGACGAACTTTGGCGCGACGCACAACTGATTAGCATCCTGGAGGGGGCTGAATGATTGACCGCCGCGCCCAGCGCGATAATTCAATTTCAATCTTTCGCGTGATCGCTGTTGTCTGCGCCATTTTCGTGCTGATGTACTTTGTTTTTGCCCTGGCGACGGGAATCGAGCCAATCGCGACCGTGGTCGCCTGCGCACCGCTGTGCATCTTACTGTGCATTTTTATCTTTTTGACGCTCAATCCCGATTCGGTGCGTTCGCAGTACACCGAAGAGACGCTTTCGGTGGCCTCTGCCATGCTCGAGGACATCAAAGGCGGCCTGACGCAGGAGTCGGCGCGTCTGGTGTGCCAGCGCATTTTGCCCGAGACACGTGCCATGACGGTTGTCATCACCGATGAGAGCAACGTGCTGGCCTGCGCGGGCGAGTTCGAGGAAAAGCTGCTGCCCGATTCACCCATCCACACACTTGCCACGCGCTACGTTATCGAGCACGGCATCGTCCAGTCATTCAACCGCGTGGTGGACGTGGTGGGTTCGGATGGATCACACAACCATGTTCCCGCCGGTATCATCGCGCCCATCAAGGTGGGCGACCGCACCGTCGGCACGCTCAAGTTCTACTACAAGACCCCGCGTGCCGTCGACCGCACCCAGTATGCGCTCGCCTCGGGCTTTGCCGAGATCCTGTCCACGCAGCTCGCCATCCACGAGCTCGAGGTGCAAAAGGAACTCACGGCCCGTGCCGAGGTGCGCGCCCTGCAGGCGCAGATCAACCCGCACTTCCTGTTCAACACGCTCAACACCATCGCGTCGTTTACGCGTACTGACCCGCTACGCGCCCGCGAGCTGCTGCGCGAGTTCTCCTCGTTCTACCGCGCCACGCTCGACAACTCGGGGTCGCTTATCCAGGTCTCGCGTGAGGTTGCCCAGACCAAGCGCTACCTGACGTTTGAGAAGGCGCGCTTTGGCGAGGACCGCGTGCTGGCGACCTTCGATGTCTCCGAGGATGTCGAGGACACGTTGGTCCCGGCCTTTGTAATCCAGCCCATCGTCGAGAATGCCGTGCGGCATGGCATGGGCGATGACGGTGCCCTGCGGATCGACGTGACCGTCCATCAAGACGGCGACGACGCAATCCTGATTGCCGTGGCCGACAACGGTGTGGGCATGGACGAGGGCACCGCCGCCAGGCTGTTTGATGATCGCTCCGCCCGTCCCGATGCCAGTTCCCCGCAAGGCGGCGGCGCCGGCGTGGCCATGCATAATATTTCTGAGCGCATCCATCGCTTTTATGGACCGCACTCTTATACGCGCGTCGAATCGGCGCCGGGCAAGGGCACCAAAGTGCTCCTGCATCTTGATTTGTCAGAGAGCATCTTTGACATTCAAGAGTAAAATAAAAGGCTATGGGCTCAACGCCAAGCGGCAGATGCCCAGCGTAGTTTGTTGACGAAAGGTTTAATCCCTATGCTGCGTGCGATGATTGTGGATGATGAGGCCCCGGCCCGTTCGGAACTTCGCTTCTTGCTCGAGCAGACGGGCAAGATCGGCACGATCACTGAGGCGTCGAGCGTCCGCTCCGCCATTGAGATGTTGATGGAAAGCCGCGTCGATGTCGTATTTCTCGATATCTCGATGCCCGGCGCTTCTGGTCTGCAGCTTGCCGAGGCACTGCATAAGCTTAAGAATCCGCCGGCGATTGTGTTTGTGACCGCGTATAGCGATCATGCCGTCGAGGCGTTCGACGTAGATGCCGTCGATTACCTCATGAAGCCGGTTGAGGAGGCGCGCCTGGATCGCGCGATCGAGAAGGTCATGCAGCACGCCAAGCCCGTCACGGACAGCAAAGCAACCATCGAGCGCATTCCGGTGGAAAAGGGCGGCCGTAAGGTCCTCATTCCCGTGGATGACATTCGCTTCATCATGGCCAAGGACGATTACTCCTGTATCTATACCATCGATGATCGTTTTCTATCGACGACTTCGCTGGCGCAGTTCGAGGCCAAGCTTTGCGACTTTGGCTTCTTTCGCGTTCATCGCCGCTATATCGTCAACTTGGCGTGCGTCACGGATGTCGAGACGGTGCCCTCGGGCGCTATCCAACTGGGTATTACGGGCGTCGACGAACGCGTGCCGGTCTCGCGCCGCCGCGTTGTGCCGCTCAAGAAGGCCCTGAGCCTCTAGTGCACTGGCCCCACAGCCCTGTAGACCAATTGTCTGCGGAGCCGTGGGGTTTTATATACGTCGAATCGGTTTTGCAGAAGGAATCCCATGAACAGTGCAAGCGCCAAGCGCATCGACATCATCTCGGACACCCACGGCTATCTTTCGCCCGCGCTTCTGGACGAGCTCAAGGGCGCAGATCTGATTATCCACGCCGGAGACCTCACCTCAGAGATGGATTACGAGCATCTATGCACCATCGCCCCCGTGCGAGCGGTCCTAGGAAACAACGACTACTACCGCGACTACGGCCCGGATGTTGACCGTCTGGCCATCTTCACCTACGAAGGCCTCAAATTCGCCGTAGCCCACTACCGCGAAGACCTGCCCGTGGGATCCGTAGACGTAGCCATCAACGGTCACACCCACGTAACCAAAGAAGCCCAAGTAGGCCGCTGTCTGGTCCTCAATCCCGGCAGCGCCAGCTACCCCAGAGGCACCAGAGGCCCCACCATGGCCAGAATGCTCGTAAAAGATGGCAAGATCCTGAGCACCAAGTTTATTGACTTGGAGTAACCGCAACAAAAACGGGGGATGCAGATGCGTCCCCCGTTTCCATTTGGGCCAAAGGCGAAAGTTCAACATGATCCATCAGACCAATCCTGCCGAGGAGCACGCGGGCTAGCCGCGCAGCGGCGCACGCCCGCAAAACTGGTTGAACATAGTGACGGCAGGGAGGGTCTCCGGGGCTGAGGGCGGGGGTTAAGTTTGTCGCGAGTTCCGCACGCAAAGGAAAGCACTTAATGTGCTTTCCGTC
>ERZ1031746.66-NODE-66-length-46362-cov-16.772497_pt1 | contig 46362 bp, 45 predicted proteins | sample MGYA00518171_ERZ1031746 | MGnify/ENA primary metagenome ERZ1031746 (study PRJEB33719, sample SAMN04261238) | wastewater metagenome | biome: rural village; feature: human; material: feces | host: Homo sapiens | place: El Salvador | collected 2013-01-07 ...
ACTTCATCTCGTCCTATCGCACGGACCGCCAGCCAATTCAGAATAATCGAAATTAACGGCAACGGGGAGCACGGCCGCGTGCGCGAGCGCAGCGACGGCAATCGCCTCCGCTGCGCCGCAACCGGACACCCCTGCGGCGTAAGCGGGGTCGGGCAGGAAGCCGAGCACCTCGCCGGATGCGGTGAAGCCCGCGGCCCAGGCGCCCGCGCCGGCGAACAGGTAGAGCGCCGCCACGGCGGAGACCCAGGCGACCACGGTAAGCGGTGCCCCGCTCGCGAGCGCCACACGCGCCTGGGCGGTCAGAGGTTTAGTTCGCATCATGTCAGACCTCCTTGAGATGAGATGCCACCGCTGCGGCAGCGACGCCGCCGACGAGCATCGCGGCGCAGATGCCGAGGGCGAGCGCCGTCTGCGCGGTATCGAGGCAGAGCGCTGCAGCGTTCAGCAGGTAGAAGACAGGATGGAGCGCCCAGGGCAGGACCGGCGCCGCCACTCCCGCCGAAGCCGCCGCCCCGTAGGCGCTCGGATAGCCGAGCAGGACCAGCGCAGCGAGGGCGAGCTGCGCCACGACGGTGATAAACGAACCGCGGGACACGGCGTAAAGCGCGGCGGACCATGAGGCGAGCGCACAGAGGCCGAGCGCGTTGACAGCGCCCGCGCCGGCGAATGCCGAAAGCTCATCGGGACCGATGGCGGCACCGTACTGAGCGGCCTTGAAGACGAGCGCCGCCCCGCACGACGCGGCATAGAGCACCGCCATCGCGCAGCACGCGACGAGTATGCGCGCTGCCCCCGACTCCGCGAGCGAAGCGCCCCGCGCCCGCGAGACGCGCGCGGCGCCGCACGAGAAGTCGGCGGAGAACGTCGCGAGCCCGAAGGCGACCGCCACGGGGATCCACAGCGCGGTGTAGACGAGTGACGTGCGCACCGCCGAGAGCCCGGGCGCCGCCGGGTCGACGACGTTGCCGATGAAGCCGATCGCCCCGCCTATCCGCGAGGGGTCGGGGCCCGCCGTCATGAGGAGCGGTCCGCCTGGGAACTCGGCGGGAGAGGACATGGTCAGGGCTGCGAGCAGCGCGGCGCAGGCGGCGAGCGCGGGGAGCGCCCGCGAGGAGAGGAGCTTGCGCGCCTCGACGCGAGCCGCCCGCAGCGGGGCGCTCATCGGTCTCCCCCGCGCACGAGCCTCCCGTAGAGCGCCTCGAGCGAGGCCGCGCCCACCGCGTCGCGCGCCGGGACCGTCCCCGCGAGGCGTCCCTGGGACACCACGACGTAGTCGGTCGCCACCTCGGCGAGCTCGGGCAGGATGTGGCTCGAGACGAGAAACGTCGTCCCCCGCTCCCGGTTCACGCGGCGGACGAGCTCGCGCACCTCGATAATCCCAGTCGGGTCGAGACCGTTCACCGGCTCGTCCATGATGACGAGCTCGGGGTCGCCCAGCAGCGCGACGGCGAGGTCGGTCCGACGACGCATGCCCATCGAGAACGCGCGGACGCGCTTCTTCCCGGCGTCCTCGAGCCCGACCGCCTCGAGCAGCCTGTCTATCCCAGAGGCGGGGACACCCCACTCGAGGCAGCGGGCCTCCAGGTTCTCCCGCGCGGAGAGCCCCGGGTAGGCCGAGCTCGCGTCGGGCATGTAGCCCATGCGCCTCCGGGCGGCGGCGAGCCCGCGTCCGCCGCGCGCGCCGAACAGCTCGACCGAGCCCGAGCTGGGGCTAGTGGTGCCCGTGATGATGCGGATGAGCGTGGACTTCCCGGCGCCGTTCTCGCCGATGAGCCCGTAGACGCGCCCCGCCTCGAGAGCGAGGTCGATGGGACCGAGGACGGTCCTCCCGCGGTACGCCTTCGTGACCCCGTGAAGGCGGAGGGGCATGGCTGTCGTCATTGCTTTCCTTTCTCCTCGGACGGATTTTTGGTATGCGTCATGGGCCCCCGCGCGGGGCGGGGAGCGAATCGGCGCAGGCTCGAGGCCGGTTGGGTTGGGGTTGAGGTTCGGGTTCCACAGGCTTGCACAGCCCGACGGACGGGGCGTCCGGGCGCGCTATGCTTAGGGAGCGGCGGGCGCCTCCGGGGCAGCAGGGGCCTCGGATGCGGTGATGCCGGAGGTGTCGACCTCGCCGAATCCGTCAAGCAGCTCGATGAGGGGGAGCCCCGTCGGGTCGTCCACCTCGACGCCACCGAGGACGACGGTGTCGTCGCGCAGGTCGATCTGCGTGTTGAAGACTGCCGGGTCGCACCCGGAGACGATGAAGCCGATGCCCGCGAGGACCACGCCCGCGGCCACGAGCCCGCCCGCCACGGCGAGGTAGATCTTCTTGGCACTGGTCATAGCATTGGCTCCTTCCTAAGCCGTAAGGTGCACCGCCGCAGCCGCGCCCCCGTCGCCCTTCTCACCCTTGCTCTTGCAGAAGGGCGAGACGGCCTTCTTCACCCAGAGCGCCGAGAGGCGCGCGATCTGCTTGGAGGCCGCCCAGGCGCCCGTGCCCGCGAGAAGCGCCGCGCCGATGAATCCGAGCCCCACGCCCGCCGATGCAAGGACGTACGGGACATGCCCGATGACGACGCCGCACGCGGCGAACACGAGCTCGACCACGCCCGCGCCACCAAGGGCCGCAGCCACGATCCACACGCAGAGCGCGAGAATCCAGATGCAGACGTAGACCGCAACGGCCACGGCCGCAAAGGCGAGCAACAGCGGCACCCACACCGGCGACCCCACGATGGTCAGCACCCACAGGAGCGTCGTACTCCTGCGCCTGGTCCGCGCAATCGCGCGCGGCACGGCGGGCAGGTCGTCGAGCACGGCCTCTGCCACCTCGCCGGGTGCGCCCATGGCGGCCACGGCCTCCTCCTCGCCCATGCCGTCCTCCATGCGGTCGGCGATGGCCTCGGCGTAGAACTCCTGCGTCTCCCTCACCTGGTCTGCCGGCAGGCAGGCGAGCAGCTCGCCCAGCCGGCCCAGGAACTCATCGCGCGTCATGGTGCGCCTCCTCAACGTATGCATAGATCTCCTGCACGGACGGCCACTCGGCCAGGAACTCCTCGATGCGCTCGCGGCCTTCGTCCGTGATGCGGTAATAGCGCCGCAGCCGACCGTTGTGCTCGGCGGAGCGCGCCGTGATGCATCCGGCTTTCTCCAGGCGTTTGAGCAGCGGGTAGAGCGTCGACTCCGTGAGCCCCATGCTCGCGGGCACGTCCTTCACGATCTGGTAGCCGTAGGACTCCTCGCCCGAGACGGCCGCGAGCACGCAGGCCTCGAGGAAGCCGCGCTTCATCTGGGCCTCCATCCGTACACCTCCCCTCGTCGTATACTTTGCTATACACACTATACGATACAATGTATTAGGCGTCAACTACCATCGTGAAGATTCTCCGGTCCCCGCGCGCTGCGAACGTGATGTCGCGGGGTGGCTGGCATTATGCATGAAACGTCAAGTAACGCACAGGCGACAGCAGCAGTCCAGCGCTGGCTGGAGACGCCGGGATGCCAAGAGGAGGCGTGTGCCGCGGTTGAGGACACCGCCCGCCCCAGGGGACGAGATCGAATCAACCCGAAAGCAAGGGGCCGGATGCCCGCTAATGCGCAGTGTGCGCGTTCGCGGATGGCTGCCCGTCCCGAGCGAAACCCACAGGCGCCAACGCGACCTGAACGCGGCGCTGTACCCCGAGATCCGGGGTACGGTCCACCTTTCGGCCCAACCATGGGATTCGAAAGGCCGAAGACGCCGAGAGAGATCCGGGCAGGACGGCACCGGGTGGTTTTCAACCCCGTCAACGGTTCGCGAGCTCTGGAATATTGCCCACAGGCCGCGGGAAGAGCTCCAACCGAAAGAATCGTCGCAGGCGGCTTATTAGCCCAAGAGTTCAACGGTTCCACTTTCAAATGCATGGGGAAATGCGAATGACCTCGATGCGGTCCGAACTCGGCGCTGACGTAAACGCCGACTCCGTCGAGCGAAGACTGGCTAATAATGAGTCACAACACCATCTGATGCGCGACTGCAGTCTCTCACGCCATCCAGCTCGCCCAGTCTGCATCTTGGCTCCTCGACAGCGCAGCTTGGTCGAACGCCGAAGGTTCAGCTATCTTCGTCAGCTAGCATAAGAGCAGTCCGAAAGGGGGGACGCATGAAGATCACAATCGAAGAGCAAAAAGCAGCTCAAGATATAGAAGTCACGATCGTCTGCGTAAGGGCCGATCGCCGCGTGCTTGATATAGCGGCTCGGCTGCGCATGCTTGACAGGAAGGTGACGGGCACGGCCGACGGCTGCACGCGCGTGCTGAGCGCAGAAGACGTCCTGTTCATCGAGTCGGTCGACAAGCGCACGTTCATTTATACGGCCGACACGGTTCTCGAGACGGGCCTGCGCCTTTACGAGATGGAGGAGCTCCTGGCGGACTGCGACTTCCTGCGCATCACGAAAGGCTGCATCGTCAACTTCCGCGCGATCACCGCCCTCAAACCCGACGTCAACGGCAGGATCATCGCCACCTTGGAAAACGGTGAGCGGGTCGTTATCTCGCGCCGGTATGCGCCCGACGTCAAATCGAAGCTCGGTCTGAAGTAGTCGAAACGAAGGAAGGGAGACTGAAATGATTAACAGGGACATTATCGACACCGATAAAAAGACGCCCGTGGAAAACCTCGGACAACTCGTGAAAAGCACCTGTATCGGCTTCACTGTTGCCATGATAGCCTTCTTGGCATTAGGGACTTGTTTCGCTGATGACACCGCCAAGCAGGGCATTAACTATTGCTGGTCGATTCTCGCCGCGTGCGTCATCGTCCCCGCGCTGCAGTTCGTGTTCTTCACGCCCGCGGTGATCAGACGGATGGCGTATCCCGCGCGCCTGGTGCTGTTCGGCGCTTGCCTCTACGCGGCCCTCTGTGCGTTGGCGCTTGTCTTTGCCTGGGTTTCCGCGAACAACCCCGGGGCGTGGGTTACCTTCACGGTTGTCTATCTCGCCATCCTGGCGGTCCTCACTCTTGTTTTCAACGCCAAGCTGAGCCGCGAGACCCGCGAATTGAACGACAGGCTCGCGGAATACCGCAAGAGCAGGGAGACGGAATAAGGATATAGCTGAGCATTATCGATGCTGGACAAATCCTTGCTCCCATTCCCCGGGATACCGCCCGGTGCGAGGACCTGATGCCAAGGCCGGCGAAGGGCGATGCTCGACCCCGCTCGCTATCCAAGCGCTTCCTGCGCGGTCATGCCCTTGCAGTCCCCGTTCGCGCGCATAAGCGGGTTCATGTGCAGGGGAATGTCGATCCGGGTGTTGATTGCTCGGTCAGCCTGATCGGATTGGAGGGATACGACCTCGTGTTCAGCATAGACGATGGCGAAACTTCCTTCACCGCAGTCATACCGAGGGGCGGATACTCCCGTGCGGGCGATGACGCGTTCGATCCCGTGAGGCAGACATCCCATCCGCCGCGTGCGTGGATGCTGTTCATCGCCTTCTCGAAACCCCCGCACAGCTGCACCTCGTCGATGAAGAGACGGTTGCGTGTGCCACCTTTATACCGCTCCATGATTTCGCGATGCAGCGCGTGGCACTCGAGCAGCGGCTCGTTGTCGAGGTCCAGCAGGTCGATGTAGACGTTGTTGGAGGACGGGTCCTTCCGAGCAACGGAGGCGGAGAACGCCTTCATGAGCTCGGACTTGCCGGAAGCGGCGCATCCCCGTGATCACCTTGATGTCCCGGGTGCCCTCGAGCGCCCAAAGCCGCTCCATGTACGTATCGCGGTCTACCCAAGCCACCATCAGCTCCTTCTCGGTTTCGAAACTCGAATATATCTAAAGTTTCGAAACCGAGAAGGCAATATGCGCAAGGGCGCGTCCGCGCGCAAGCAAGAGCCCGCTCTCAACACCGCCAGTCGAAAGGGAGCACTCCGCTCCCGGCGGGAAAGCCGTCGCGCTGCCCGCTCCGCCTCTTCGATTCTGGCAGGCGCCCGAAATTGGGGCGCCCTTGATCAGCTTAGCCCGTTGATGGTTTCCTCGAGCTCCAACATGTAGGCGATTATCTCATCGATGCTCGGGTAGCTGCCGAACAGCATCGGCCCCATCGAGGCGTAATCGGCCGCCAGCTCGTCGAGCCTGCCCTTTGGAGGGGCGAGCCTGAGCGTGCCGGGCCTCGCGTCGGCCAGCTTGGCCCACGGCGTGCGGTAGAACTTCTCCTTGAACCTGACGACCTGTTCGAGGAGGCCGGGCTGCGCGACGGCGCGGCCGAGCACGAACGAGTGGCCAAGGCGGTACATGTCGTAGTAATGGCGGGAGTAGCGCCTGGGCATAGCCTTGCCCTCGGACCTGTTGGCCTCCTGGTGCAGGATGGTGGCCTTCTCCCAGAACGTGCGCTCGGGACTCGCGGTGCGCACCGTGGTTGACAGCTCGGGCCCGAACGGAACCACGTCCGCCGCGTACGGGGTTATCGCCGCCTCCTCGGAGGGCGACCATGCCGCCATGGGTCCTATCTCCAGCTTGATGGTGTCGAGCGTGCCCGCCGACTCGTAGGAGCGCGGGAAGTCGAAGTACACAGTCTCCTCCTCGGCCCCGCACCTAACGGACGCTTCGGTGCCGAGGGACTCGGAGAGCGTAGCCCTAAGCTTCGGGACGAAGGCGTCGACCAGGAAGGCGTTCGCACGCTCGATGCTGTCGTCCTTGAACCGCTCCTGCGCCGAGTTGCTGCGCGGCGGCCTCGAAGACCAGCCTGCGCTCGCCGGTCGAGGCCCTAGCGATCCTGTCCATGCTTCGACTCCCATATCTTCTTCGCGGCGTCGGCAACCCAGGAGGTGAGCCCCGCCGACTCTTCCAGGAACGCGCCGGCCTGCCCTTCCGTGAGGTTGCGCGCGAGCGTCCTGATTTCCTCGTCGCCCACGTTCTCGCGTCCGAGCGCCTTGAGGGCCTGCACGATGGTGCAGGTGATCTGCGAGCAGTCGAGCAGGTCGCGGTTGGCGCGGTGACGGAGCTCGATATCGTACGGCCCGTACTCGTAGCGCTTGTACGGGCCGCTGCTGACGTAGACGAGCTTTGCGGGCACCTGCGTGTCGAGGCCCAGCGCATTGAGCGCCGCGTCGCCGAACGGTGCGACGATCCACTTGTTGGCACGGGCGACGGCGCGCACGACCTCGTCGGCGCTGGCCGGCACCTCGGCGCCCATGAGCGCGCTGCGCTCCGGCACGTAGTAGACGCCGCGGATGGCGCGGGCGATTCCTCCCTTTGCATGCAAGCGCCCGAGCGCGTTGGCAGCATTGCGTCGGCCTGCGACGTCGGAGAAGTCGGCGGCTGTGAAGGCCCTGCCGGCGCCGAAGCTCTCTATGCGCTTAGCGATGGCCTCTGCTTCTGTCATAGCGTTCCTCCTTTTTGATGAAAATAGTATATATCTTTTTCATCAAATTGCCTCTGATTGCCTTGGTCACCCACACATCGCGCCTGCGGTCCCTCGCCGCGCCGGCACGCGCGCGTGCGCCCGGAAGCGGTTGCGCCTCCCGATCGCGACCTAGGATTAGCATCGAGACATCCCGAAGAGGTCGTCGCTGGGCCCTTTCTCGCGCGTTGCACACTTTCCGGGCGGCGGGGCCTCGCCGATCAGATTGTCCGCTTGCTATCAGTCCTGTCGTCGCCAGGGACGCGCGTTGAATCGACGCAACAGGCGCATAATAGCAAATGAAGGCCAAGGACGCCCATTCAAGATCAGCCGCACGCAGGCGGACATCGAAAGGAGGCATTGCCCTCCTAGAATGCCCTCCCTTCCTGCATGAACTCGGGAATGTTGGCATGGATGATGCCATCGCGCTGCTGGATGGGGTCGCTTCGCGTAAGCAGGTACTTGGGGTAGTTGTCTTTAATCTGAGTGAAAGGCCGGTATTCGCGCTCCTCCGTTGCCCGGTCCGCCATGATGGTCATGGCCACTTGGACGTACGCATAGCCCATCTCCGGGTTTCTGAGGATGAAGTCGCATTCCAGCTTTCCAATGCGCCCGACGCTAACCTTGCAGCCCTGTGCGCGGGCGTAGCGATAGACGATGTTCTCCAGCACGGGCCCGTAGTTGATGCGGTTGTCGGTGTTGAGGGCGAAGTAGAAGCTCAGGTCCGCCAGGTAGTACTTTTGCTCACCCCGCAGCGATTTTCGCGACTTCAGGTCGAAGCGGGCGCACTTGCTGACGATCTTCGCATCTTCGAGGATCTGGAGGTATCGCGCGAGTGTTTCGCGCTTGATCTTGACGCCCCGTTTGCTCTCGAGGTCGGATTGGATGTTCGCAAGCGATGTGGTGGCGCCGAAGTTGTTGATGACGTAGTCGCGCACCTGGCTGAACACGGAGACGTTCTTGATCTTCACGCGCCCGCGAATGTCCTTTTCGAAGATCTCCTGGATTACCGCCGCGACGTAAGCGCGCTTGTCGGCGAGTCCAGGGTAATCCATTGCTTTCGGGAAGCCACCCTCGAGGATGTAGGCGTCAAATTCCGCGACTGGATTCGGGTTCACGGGCAGCCCCAAGAAGCGCTTCATCTGGCAATACTCACCAAAGTCCAGCGTCTGCATCTCGAATTCGATGTAGCGCCCGGTTAGCTTCGTGGCCAGCTCGCCTGAAAGCAGGTAGGAGTTCGACCCTGTGACGAAGATAGAGAAGCCGCCTTCGGTGCGAAACCCGTTGAGCACGTCTTCGAAACCCTCAACATTTTGTACCTCGTCGATAAAAAGGTACTTCGTCCCCGAGATGGTAAGCAAAGGCTCGATGAGGGCCTCGAGCTGTTCTGGAGCCTTGACAGATCGGTACCCGTATCGGTCGAGGTCGAAATAGACGATGTGCTCGTCATCGATGCCTTCGGCCCTCAGCTCTTCGGCGATGCACCGCATGAGGCAGGATTTGCCGCAGCGGCGGACGCCGGTGATGACCTTGACCATTCCGTCGTCATGGTAGAAGGCGCGAATCTTCTTCAGGTAGTTTTCTCTTGGGAACAAACGCATACTGGCTCCAATCTTCATTGGAGCCAGTATCTCAAATTACGGGTTTATTGGGGTATTTTTTATCATCTAAACGACTTATACCCCCATAACTAAGGAATTTCCTACTCCTACTCGATAAAACAATAGTGCCCCATTTTATGCAATTCCGCCCGCGTTATATCCGTGGTTTCTTCTCGTTGTCGGCTGTATTCGGTTAGCCTCTCTCATAGAAAACTCATCCCAAACTCAGCTCTTTTCATTTTTCCATTTCGTGAGTTTTACGCCTGAGTTTCGACGAAGGATGGATTTGCTGCATGACCTGTGAAAACCCGCTATCCCCGTCCGATTGAATCCTTCTCTTTCAAATGAACCCCCATCGAGAACGCGACTGCGACAAGAGTTCTTGATGCCCTTCATTTCGAGTCGGCTTGCCAAGCATCATTCTGATCGAAACTCAGGGGGGGCGAGTTCGCTCTTCACAAGGATTTCGCTGTCATTTCAAGGCAAACTCATGACATCTCCGAAGATGGCTAAGAATGAGATCCTGGCTCGCTGACGCAGGATCGTCCGCTTTCGAGAATGTCCAGATATTTCGATTCTGGGTCGTCATCGAAGGCAACCTTCGCGATCGATCTCCACTTGCGTGGAGGTATGCCGACCGATTTCGTGAAGAGGGCGGAAAAGCTTGTTGCTCGTGCGTATCCGCAGCGATGCGCCACTTCGTCTATGCTCATATCATGGTCGGTGAGCAGTCTTTTCGCCAGCTCGATTCTTTCCGAAGAGACGAACTCGGTCACCGTCAAGCCCGTCACCTGCTTGAATGTCTTCTTGAACTTGGTTGACCCCATGTTCGCTGCCTCGAGCAGGTCCTTCTGCCCGATCGCACCGCCTAGGTTGCTCTCGATGTACGATACGGCCCTCGCGATCGAAAGGCGGTCCTGCTCGGCCACTCCCCCGCACAGACCCTCTCCCATTCTGAGTAGCCTTGCCATCACCAAGTTCGCGATTCCGGAATATAGGAGGCCCGCTTCCGACCCCGGAATCTCCCTTGGAGCTATCTCGTCAAGCATCTCTGCTATTTCCGGATCCCAGGAAGCCTGGCTTCTCAGACCCTTCAGACTGGTCGCCAGCGGTTTCAGCGCCTTGTCGATTCTTTCCCCGAAGACGCTTCGGCAGTATTCGTCGTAATACTCGATCTCTGTGTAGGAGAATCTCGCTCCTTTTGGTAGAAGGACCGAGCTTGTCTTGGGCTTTGCTTCCAGAAAGGCAGAAACGCTTGATTGCGGCATGAGGCCATGCCTTTCGCGGCGGACTGCAAAATACCCGCCAGAATCGAAGCGGAAGGGCAGGCGTTCTTTCAAAGTGAAATCGCAGCAGACGACGGAGAAGAACCGCCGCGCCTCCCATGCCCAGTACCACCCCTCGCATCTGCGCCCGTCGCCTTCGAAGAGGGATCCCTCGCCGTTCCATCCATCTGCCAAGACGAGGCCGATTGGCTCAAGCGAGGCTGCAAAGGTCTCCGCCGCGGCTTGGGCGGCGCGGGAGAACATCGTTTCCTTGTCGTCCATCTTCCGATCCTTTTATTCGCGTTCGGACGCATTTCTTTCGCGCTCGGGCTTTTCCCTCCAGGTGCAACCTGATTCAAATTAACCAAGGTTAACATCTCTTTGTCAATTTTAGCGATACAAGAAAGGCTCTCTGGTTTTGCGAAGAAGAACACGGAAAACACTCGCGGAGGACATCGACGTCAGAACGAAGGTGGCCATGCTCGTCGTGCTCATAGCGACCGGGGCCATCGTGAAGGATTACGTTCTGGGCTCGGTTCTCTTTGCCGTCGTCGTCCTCCTCTCCTTCGCAATCGGGCGCGGAGGGATAGCAGCGTCTTTCTCTTTCGCCTACCTCTTTCTCATGGGTATCTTCTGGGTCACGACGATGCTTCCGCCGAACGCCGCCGGAGCCCTCGGCTCGTTCGCCCTGGCCTGCCGCACCTGCATGCCCATCTGCCTGTTCGCGGCGGTCTTCGCGGCCACCACCAAGATTGGCGACCTCACGGCCGCCCTCTACGGGATGAGGCTGCCGAAGGCGGTTGTCGTTCCGCTGGTGATAGCAGTGCGGTTCTTTCCGACGCTCAAGGAGGAGTCTTCTGCCGTAGCGGACGCGATGAGGGTGAGGGGGCTCGCCCTTTCGCTTAAGAATCTCGTTTCGAAGCCGGCGCTGATGTTCGAATCCGCGGTCGTGCCCGTGATGCTGCGCTGCGCCAAGATCGCGGACGAACTCGCCGCCGCAGCGGTCGCGCGCGGCATCGACCGGCCCGGGAGGAAGACCTCTTACAACGCGCCCCGGTTCGGATGGGCCGACTTCCTCCCTCTCTCGATTCTTGTCGTCTGCTGTTTGCTTCTTGTGGTCGCAAAGGCCAACCAGGGGATCGGAGGGCTGCTGTGACGAAAAACGCCGTCGAGCTCAGAAACGTCTCCTTCACGTATGCGGGATTCGACGCTCCGGCGATCGACGACGCGAGCTTCGCTGTCGTGCCGGGCGAATGCGTCGTTCTTTGCGGGGAGTCCGGCTGCGGGAAGACCACCGCGACCCGGATCGTCAACGGGCTGGCGGGAGGGTTCTACGAGGGCAGCCGGACGGGGAAGGTCCTTGTGGCAGGCAGGGACATCGACGAGCTGGAGGATTGGGAGCTCTCGTCCTTGACAGGCAGCGTTTTCCAGAACCCCCGCACCCAGTTCTTCAACCTCGACACGACCGGCGAAATCGCGTTCGGCATGGAGAACCTCGGCGTTCCCAGGGAAGAGATGCACAGACGGGTGCGCGGCGTCGTTCGCGAGCTCGGCATGGAAAGGCTCATGGGCAGGGGCATCTTCGAGCTCTCCGGGGGCCAGATGCAATCGGTGGCCTTCGCGAGCGCATGGGCCTGCAGGCCGAGCGTCTACGTCCTCGACGAGCCGTCGAGCAATCTGGATCCTCCCTCCATGGAGAAGCTCGCCTCCTTCATCTCGAAAGCCAAGTCGAGCGGGTCTGCCGTGATCATCGCCGAGCACAGGCTCTCATACCTCGCAGGCGTCGCCGACCGGTACCTGCTCTTCGAAGGCGGTTCCGTCGCCGCCGAATGGGACGCGCAGCAATTCCTGGGGCTGCCCGACTCCGAGCGAGAGTCTTGCGGGCTCAGATCCTCCGAGCCGCCGAAACTCGCCGACCTGATGCAGCGCCTTTCCCGTCCCGTCTCCGCCTTTCCCGCCGTCGAGGCGAGGGGGATCTATGCGGGGTATGAGAAGGGCGCGCCGGTCCTCGAGGGGACTACCGTCTCATTCGACCCCGGGAGGGTCGTCGGCGTGGTCGGGCGAAACGGGGCGGGCAAGTCAACCCTGCTCAAGTGCCTGGCGGGGATCAAGAAAGAAGAGCTCGGGCATGTCCGGTTCCAAGGCTCGGTGGTCCCTCCCAAGAGAAGGCCCGAGCATGTGTTTCTGGTCATGCAGGACCCCGACTACCAACTCTTTCGCCCGAGCGTGCGCGACGAGTTGGTATCCGCGGCCCCGTCTCCTTCCGACGTCGACGAGCTTCATCTCGAAGCGGTCTTGGAGGAGTTTGGCCTGGGGGATGTCGCCGACCGCCATCCCGCATCGCTCTCGGGAGGGCAGAAGCAGAGGTGCGTCTGCGCCATCGCGTCGGAGTCGGGCGCGCAGGCACTTCTCCTCGACGAGCCCACGAGCGGCCTGGATTTCCGGAACATGGAGCGCCTCGCGCTCATCTTGCGCGAAGAGGCGTCTCGCGGAAAGACGGTGGCGGTCGTCAGCCACGACACGGAGTTCCTGTCAAAGGCCTGCGACCAGATTGTGCTCATCGAGTGAGCCGGCCTGCAAAGGCTGAGAAGGGATTCCTACGAAAGAAAGGATTTGGACATGGCAGCAAAAGTAAAACGGAAGGAAAGCGGCAGCCTCAGCTCCAGGGACCTCATAGCCCTCGGCGTCTTCTCCCTGCTGTTCATGGTGGTGAGCATGCTCGTCGTGGGAATCACCTCCATGAGCGTCGTGGCGTACTGCGGCTGCTGCGCCATCGCAGCGATACCCGCCGGGATCGTCTGGGTCTACATGCATGCGCGCGTGCCGCGCGCGGGAACCTCGCTGATCATGGCCCTCGTCTTCGCCGTGATCGTCTTCGTCATCGGGTCGGGGTGGCCCGTTGCGCTCGGCCTCGCCGTCGGCGGCGTCGTCTCCGAGCTGGTGCGGAAAGCGCTCGGGTACGGGAGGTTCGCGGGCGTCGCCGTGGGGTACGCGCTTTTCGAGACCTGCTGGGCGACGGGCCTTTTCGTCCCTATGTTCGCCTCCCAGGACTACTACCGCGAGCTGATGGGGTCCAACAGCATCGACCCAGCCTACATGGAAGCCCTTCTGTCCACGGTGACCCCCGAGACGTTCGCGATCATCGCGGTCGTGACCTTCGCGGGCGGCATCATCGGCTCGCTGGTCGGACGGGCGGTGTTCAAGAAGCACCTCGAGCGCGCGGGAATCGCGTAGCGCCCTTTTTCAAAGCAACATGAGAGAAGAGGTATTTGATGAGCAAGGAAAGCAAAGGAAGGAAGCCGGGGGCCCTTTCCCGCTGCCTGCAGTTTGCGGGGAGAAGAAAGCCCCTCGTGTTCGCCTCCATGGCGCTGGCGGTCCTATCCGCGGCGGCGTCCTTCGCCCCATACGTGGCGATCTACTTCATGATCAGGGATGCGGTCAGGGTCTATCCGAACCTGGCTGCCGTCGACGTTTCGGCGATGACGGGCTACGCGGGCTTGGCGGTGGCGGGCATAGTCGTTGACGTGGGGTGCTATCTTGCCGCGCTTCTGTGCTCCCACGCTGCGGCATTCGACGCGCAGTACCGCACGAAGCTCGGGATCGCTGCCCACCTCGGGCGAATCCCCCTCGGGCACGTCGCTAGGCTCGGCACAGGCAGGATCTCGAAGATCATGGACGAGAGCGTCGGCGGGATCGAGCAGTTCATCGGCCACTCCGTCCCGGACCTGGCGGCCACCGCCGCAGCGCCCGTCGTCTTGGTGGCGCTGCTTTTCGTCTTCGACTGGCGCTTCGGCGTCGCCACGTTGGCGGCGGTCGCCGTCGCATGCGTCGTGCAGTTCTCCGGCTACGCCGACAAGCGCGTCATGGCGAGCATGGGGCGCTACCAGGAAGTGAAAGAGCAGATGGGCAACGCCGCCGTTGAGTACGTTCGCGGCATGCGCGTCGTGAAGGCCTTCGGCCAGACGGCGAGATCGTTCAAGCGGCTCACAGACGCGATCAAGGACTACACGGGGCTTTCCCTCGACGTCACGTTCTTCTTCCGGAACTCCATGCCGGGCTTCACGGCGATCATCAACAACGCGTACCTGTTCGTCCTGCCCGTCGGCATACTCCTCGCCCCGGGCGCGCAGGACTGGCCGACGTTCGTGCTCTCGCTCGTCTTCTACCTCCTGTTCGTGCATTCGATATCGAGCGTGTTCGCGAAGATTCTCTACGTGAGCGAGGACGGGATGCTCGCCCAGGCGAACATCGACCGCATCGACTCGGTGCTCGGCATCGAGGAGCTCTCTTGTCCCGAGGCGCCGAAAACCCCGAAGGACGCCTCGGTGTCCCTTCGGGACGTGACTTTCTCCTACGAGGACGACGCGGAGCCGGCGTTGCGCGACGTCTCGCTGGAAATCCCCGCCGGCACGGTATGCGCGATCGTGGGGCCGAGCGGCTCGGGCAAATCAACGCTGGCGAACCTCGTCGCACGCTTCTGGGACGTTGATTCGGGCCAGGTTCTCGTCGGCGGCGTAAACGTCCGCGAGATGAGCCAGGACGAATTGATGGGCAGCCTCAGCCTAGTGTTCCAGGATTCCCACCTGTTCCGTGAGAGCATCGCGGACAACATCAGGCGCAGCAGGCCGGGAGCGACCGACGACGAGGTGGTCGAGGCCGCGAAGGCCGCCCAGGCGGACGCGTTCATCAGCAGCCTTCCCCACGGCTACGCCACGGTAATAGGCTCCGAGGGCGTGCACCTGTCCGGCGGAGAGCAGCAGCGGATAGCCATCGCGCGCTCGATCATCTCGGACGCGCCCATCGTGGTGTTGGACGAGGCGACCGCGTTCTCCGATCCCGAGAACGAGCATTTGATCCAGAAGGCATTCGAGAGGCTCATGGTCGGCAAGACCGTGATCATGATCGCCCACAGGCTCTCCACCGTCGTCGGCGCCGACAAGATAGTCGTGCTTGACGGCGGGCGCAAAGTCGAGGAGGGCACCCATGAAGAGCTCCTCGCCGCATCAGGGACGTACGCGAAGATGTGGAGCCAGTACACGGAGGCGGTCGAATGGGGCGTCGAATCGGCTCCGGGCGGCGGCGAAGCCCAATCCTCCGAAGCGGCCGCGCCGCATGCGGCGCAGGATGCTTCCGCCGGCGAGCACGACCCTGCGGAGAAGCCCTGCAAGCCGTCGAACGGAAGGGCGCCATGGCTTCAGAGGGCGTTCAATCTTTCCGGCGAGGGCTACGCCGGACTCAAGCGCTCGGCCCTCGCGTGCACCTTGAGCGATCTGGCGCTCATGATCCCCTTCGTCTGCACGGTCGCGGCGTTCGCGGCTCTCGTGGGGACCCTTGCAGGCGAGCCGTTCGACGCTGCCGCGCTCTGGGCGATCTTCGCCGTGGGGCTTGCGGGGATGGCGGTGGTCTTCGTCGCTTCGAGAAACGACTACGAGAAAACCTACGTGGCCGCGTACACCGAGTCCGAAGGCACCCGCCTGCGCCTCGCCGACCACCTGAGGAAGCTGCCCATGAGCTTCTTCAACCGCCGGGACACGACCGACGTTGCCGACCGCATCATGGGGGATGTGACGGCGCAGGAGTCCATGCTCTCCTCGACGCTCCCGCAGCTCATCGCTGGAATCGTGTCGACCGTGGTCATCTGCGTGTTGTTGGCATTCTTCGACTGGAGGCTCGCCTGCTGCGTTATGGTCACGCTTCCGCTTTCGGCGGGGGTCATCGCCTTGAGCCGACACCATCAGTCGCGCCTTTTCGAAAGGCAGAACCGCGTCCGTCTGGATGCGCTGGCGCGCGTGCAGGACTACCTCGAGGGCATCAAGGACATAAGGGCCTGCAGGGCGGTGGGCAAGGACTCCGCCGCCATGGAGCAGGCGATGCTCGAGCTCAAGAGGGTGACGATGCGGGTCGAACTCGCCGTCGACGTCTCCGTCTCCCTTGCGAGCGCCATCCTTCGCTCTGGAGTCGGGCTGACCGCCTGCGTCGGCGCGATGCTTCTCGCCTCCGGCGGCGTTGACTTCATGGTTCTGCTCATATTCCTGCTCATCGTTTCGCGTGTGTACAGCCCCATTCTCGCCCTCGTGTCCCAGCTGCCCAACCTTCTCAACCTGTCGACCAAGACAGCCCGGATCAAGGCAGTCATGGACGAGCCTGAAGCGAAGGGCTCTGCCCCGGTGGATGTCTCCGGCCATAGCCTGTCTTTCCAAAACGTCCGGTTCGGGTACGGCGACGAGGAGGTCCTCCACGGCATCAGCTTCGACGCGCAGGAAGGAAAAGTCACCGCCCTTGTCGGGCCGAGTGGATCGGGCAAGTCGACCTGCGCCCAGCTGGCGGCGAAGTTCTGGGAGCCGGACAGCGGCAGGATCCTCTGCTCGGGCAAGGACATCGCCGGGTTCTCCGAGGAATCGTGGCTCGCGCACGTCTCCATAGTCTTCCAGGACGTGATCCTTTTCGACGACACGGTCGCGAACAACATCCGGATCGGTCGCGAGGGAGCTTCTGACGAAGAGGTGGCCGAGGCTGCAAGGACGGCGCACTGCCTGGAGTTCATCGAGAGGCTCCCCCAAGGGTTCGACACGATGCTGGGCGAGAACGGCGCTGCGCTCTCCGGCGGCGAGCGTCAGCGCCTCTCCATCGCGCGGGCTCTTTTGAAAGACGCGCCCGTGGTGCTCCTCGACGAGGCCACGGCCTCGCTCGATCCGGAGAACGAGACGCTTATCCAGAGAGCGGTCGGAACCTTGTGCGCAGGCAAAACGGTAGTCATCATCGCCCATCGACTGAGGACCATCGCTCATGCGGACAAGATCGTCGTCCTCGACGACGGGCTCGTCGTCGAGGAGGGTGCCCACGACGACCTCGTCTCAGCCAACGGCCTCTACCGGCGTCTTTGGGATCTTCAGCTGCAGAGCAGCAGCTGGGGTGCGAACGGGCGAATGGAAGCTGAAGGTGCGCAGTGATGCCCTACGAGTCTTTCGGGCTCTGATTCAGAAAGGGTCGTGCGTTCGCGCTGGGCGGGGAAGGGCTGCCGGCTCCAGGGCCGATGCGATTACACGCCGCCGGGCCTTACCCCGCTCTCGCGCCTCCACTCTCTCGGCGGCACCCCGTAGGCTTTCTTGAACGCCGCGGCGAACTTGCTCGGGTTCGCGTAGCCCACGAACGCTGCTGCTTCCGTCACCTTCGCGCCTTGTGCGAGCTGCGTTGCGGCTTCTTCCATTCGGCGTCGTCGGAGGTAGGCCGCGATCGTGCTGCCATATGCGCGGGCGAAGTACTCGTTGAGCGACGCTGCGCTTATGCCGAAGGCGGCAGCCATGGTTCGGGCGTCGTGACGTGCGCCGAGCGCACGCTCCATCTCGTCGCGCGCGGCTGCTGCCATCCCCATCTGCGCGCGCGTGAGCAGGAAGCGGGGCTTTGCCGTAGAGAGGTCGCGCCGTTGGAGGCCGAGCAGCAGCCCGAGGATCTCGTATTTCGCCAGCGCGTCGTCGTTCGCGTCGAGAAGCGCTGCCAGGTGCTCCATGCGTCCGTTAAGCTCGGTGTCGTTCGCGATGACGGCTGCCGGCCCCGCTTCGCGAGCGATGCGTTGGACGGCGTTCTCGCCTTTGCCGAGCAGGGAGAACGCCGGCTCCTCGGCAACTCGCTCGTTCACGAACAGCTCGACGCCGCGGTAGCGCCCCGACGGGTACCTGAACTCTGCCGGCCGCTTTCGGGAATAGCTCGCGCACAGATCCCCGGCGGCAACCACGCCAAGCCCGCCGTCGGGGATGTCGACTTCGCAACGGCCCTCCCAGCACAGGTTTACCGTCAGCCACATCCCGTTGGAGAACGAGGGCAGCTGGAGGGGCGGGTTGGAAGGGACGCTCGGGCACCTCGTGCAGGTAAAGTCGACGAAGGCGGCGAACAAACCGCTCGACAGAGCGCGACCCCGCATGGAGCCGCTTCCGATAGGGCTCGAAATCCGCAGTTCGAAGAAGCCTTCGGCATCCTGGAACAGTTCGACTCCCGGGGCGACCCTCGCCTTCAGGGGTTGTCCGCCGGTCTCTTTATCGGAGCATGCGCCGCCCACGGCACCGCCCTCCTTCCGACATGCGTCTTTGCCGCGGGCAACGACGCTTCTACCTCTGATAGTTAATTATAGCTAACATCGCTGAGATATGGAGCTGCCTGCAAAGCATGGAGTTGAGGAGGTTTCCTCTTCAACCCTAAGCTTTCTCCAGGTTGCGGGCACGACGCCCGCCCTGGAAAGGAGTTGATCAATGAAACTGCACGATATGAAAGAGGGGTCGGCTGCGCGCGTTTTGGCCGTGTCGGGCGATGCGCGGTTCGTCTCGCGGGTTACCGCAGTCGGACTCACCGAAGGGTGCCGTATAGAAGTCCTCCAGAACGTCCGAAAGCGCCCCGTGCTGGTATACGTCCGTGACAGCGCCGTTGCGATCGACAGAGGGGATTGCGAACTGATTGATGTGGAGGTGGCCTTGTGAGCTGCGAGACGTGCGCGGCCGCTTGCCCTGCGGCCAAGGGGACAAGAACGTCGGGAGGGCAGGGCGCCGGTGTTGCGGTTGCTCTTCTCGGCCAGCCAAATTCCGGGAAGTCTACCCTGTTCAACGGCCTTACGGGCGCAAGGCAGCATGTGGGCAACTGGCCGGGCAAGACTGTCGAGAGGAAAGAGGGGTCGTTCAGGATTGGCGATACGCAGTGCCGTGTGGTCGACCTCCCCGGAGCCTACGGCCTTTCCGCCAACTCGCCCGAGGAGGAGGTGACGCGTGACTACCTCGAGTCCGGCGATGCGGACGTTGTGGTCGTGATGGCCGACGCCTCCCAGCTCCAGCGCAGCCTCTACATGCTCGCTGAGTTCGCTGCCGCGCACCCGGAGCAGCCCTCTCTCCTTGTTTTGAATCTCATGGATGTTGCGGAGGGCCAAGGCAAACGCATCGATTCGGCGCTTATCGAGCAGCGGCTCGGGATTCCCGTCGTGCCGCTCGTGGCGTCACGTCCGAAAGGGTACGGGAATCTGCTTTGCGCCATCGAGCGGACGGCGCGCGAGCGCCCATCCATTGACGACGGCGGCCTGCGTCGGGAGCTGGCGTCCGTTCCGGCGACGGCGCAGGGTGCGGGGAAGGCGCGGTTCGCCTGGATCGAATGGCTCCTCGACGGGACGGTGTCCGCTCCCGAGAAAGCGCACGCGCTGTCGCGTTTCGACCGGCTCGCCACGGGCTCTCGCTGGTCCAAGCCCATCACCGTCGCTATGATTCTCGCGGGGTTCCTTCTCGCGTTCGTTCCCGCCATACCCATCATGATGCTCGGCGGCGCCATCTCCTCGCTCGGGCAGGTCGCTGCCGGGGCGCTCGCGCAAGTGGGCGCGCCTGACGTTGTGGGCAGTTTCCTCGCGGGCGTGGTGTTCAACAGCTTGTGCTTCGGCACGATGATGGTGGGCTACGTATTCGGCATCAACCTTGTGTTCGGCCTCTACGAGGAGGCGGGCTACATGGCGCGCATCGGCTACGTATTCGACCACACCATGGCGCGCTTCGGGCTGCAGGGGAAGTCGCTCATGCCGTTTCTTATGTGCCTGGGGTGCACGATGGGCGGCGTGTCGGGCTCGCGCGTCATCGACTCGTGGGGACAGCGCATGCTCACCGTCATGATGGCTTGGGCCATCCCGTGCGGCTCCACGTGGGGCGTGGTGCCGGTGCTGGCCGTCGCGTTCTTCGGCGTAGTTGGCGCGCCGCTCGTGATCGTGGGGATATTCGCCATGATGCTTGTCATCATGGGCATCGTCGGCAAGGTGTTCGGGCCGCGCCTGGTGGCCGATGGCGAGCGCGCGGGCTTGGTTATGGAGCTTCCGCCCTACCACAGCCCCCATCTGAAGGGCGTCGTGCGCGGCGCCTTGCTCAAGAGCCGCCAGATGTTCGTGCGTGCCATTCGCGTGGTCGCAATCTTCGCGTTCGTCATCTGGGCACTCACCTACACTTCGACCGGCGGCGTTGAAGGGTCGGCGATCTACGCGCTGGGCACCGCTATCGAGCCGGTGACGAGGCTGTTCGGCATGGGGTGGCAGACTTTCACGGCGTGGCTCTGCGCGCTCGTCCTCAAGGAATCCGCCCTCGGCGTGCTCTCGGGTCTTTTTACGGGCGCGGCGACGCCGAACGCCGTCCTCGTGGGGATCATGACCGGTGGCGGGGCGGCCGCGGCGAACGTCGGAGAGGTCATGTCTCAGGTGATTTCAGCCCCCGAGGCGCTCGCCTTCATCTTCGCGTTCACGTTCAATATGCCGTGCGCGGCAAGCGTCTCTGCTACCTGGGCCGAAGTCCACTCGACGAAGTGGACCGTCATAACGGCGGCGTTCTACATAGCCTCCTCGCTTCTGCTCGGGTGCGCGGTCTACCACGTGAGCGCCTTGTTTTTCTAGCAGAATCTTTTCGGCTTCAAAACCAAGCCGAAAAAGGACGGTGCTGATGCAATGAGGCGCGAAAACGGCAGTGCGACCGAATCCTCCGAGGACTATCTCGAGGTGATCTTCGTCATCCGGCAGGAAAGCGGGCGATGCCGCAACGTCGACATCGCGGAGCGCATGGGCGTCACCAAACCGAGCGTCACCAAGGCGCTGGCGAGGCTTTCCGCCCAATCACTCGTGAAGGTGGTCGGCCTCGACGTGCGGCTCACGCAGAAGGGGCTGGGCGTCGCCCGCGCGACCCTCGACAAGCACGAGTTCTTCAAGCGGCTGCTCTGCGACGCCGGCGTCGATGCGCGCCTGGCGGCCAGGGAGGCGTGCCGAATGGAGCACTGCCTGTCGGAGGATTCCTTCCAGCGTCTCGCGGCATATCTTGGGAACCGGCAGGACGAGGGCGACAGCAGATAAACAGCGGGTGGCTTGCGAATCGGGCTGGAGGCCTTAGCATAAGCGCGAGCCTCGGCCCCGCCCTCTTGACAGCCCTCGCCGAGCGAGCGAGGGAGGAGCATCGAGCGGTGACGATGGCAACGAGCATCGCGCCATCGCCGCCGAATCCCGCGACGCTGAGATGCAGCCGTTTGCCGCTCCGAAAGGAGCAGACACATGGCAGTCGAATCAGCGGGATGCCCGTACGTCAAGGTCCCCGTGCCAATCCAGGACACCTACTCGGTGGCGGAGATAGCGATACTCCTGCGCGTGAGCAGGAACGCGGTCTACGAATGGAGCCTCCTCGAGGACGACCCCCTGCCGCTGAAGAGGATGATGGGTAGGAAGAGGGGGCGTTTCGCGTTCAGGGACGAGCTGCTCGAGTGGAGCAAGCGGCACGCGACGTGATTGTAGTCAGACAGAACCTTTCAGGACGCCCCGCTTCGATTCCAGTAGAGATAGTTCCCGTCCAAATTAACTAGGCGGTTCATCGAGGCTCCTCCGCCTATCAAGCCAAGGCCGCTTCTACCGAGATATCATGAGCGTATGAGTTGACATTGACTAACTTTGGTGGCACAATCCCCAACACGTAAGATAGCTAAGTTATTTTTGAAGGGAGGTGACCGCAGTGAGCAACGGAAACTACCAGGAGACGCACGAGCGCATCTTGAAAAGCGGTCTTGCGGCGTTTTTGGAAGAGGGGTTCGAGAAGGCGAACCTACGCAGAATATGCAAAGCAGCAGGTGTGACCACTGGAGCATTCTACAAGCACTTCGAGGACAAAGAGGCGCTCTTCACCGAGCTGGTCGAGCCGCTGGCAAGCATGATTCGCGAAGCTTACGCTCAGGGTGAGGAGCGAGGTTTCGCCGGGTACGACGAAGGGAAGCCCGTGACCCCGGAGCAGGTGCGCGCCGCGCTCGAGGCCAAAGCGGCGGGGACACTCGCGACCACGGCGATGCTGTACTCCCATCGCGACATCTACGAACTCCTTGTGTTCCGCTCCTACGGCACTCCTTACGAGCATTTCCTGGATTGGCTCGTCGACGAAGAGGACAGAACGACCCTCCGTGCTCTTGAGTTGATTCACGGCGCGGAGAAGGTTCGAGCCGTCATCTCGAAAGAGTCTCTCCACATCGTCAATCACGCGTTCTACAGCGCCCTTTCCGAGAACATCGTTCATGCGAAGAGCGTCGAGGAACTCAACGCGACAACCGAGGTCATTTCAACGTTCTTCAATGCGGGCTGGGAGAAATATCGCACGCTTTGACGGCTCTTTCTTTTTTGCGTCAAAGATAACTAAGTCATTATTAACCGAAACTATACTTGAGGTGTTGCCCATGGCAGAGACAAACGAACAAGACCGGCAACGGGACGAAGCGGGACGAAAGGCAATTAGGCGCCTGTCTGGTCCCGTCAAGGGACGTGTCATACTGGCGCAGGCGTTCACGGTGCTCTCGGCGCTTTTATCCTTTGCCCCGTATTTGGCTTTGGTATGGCTGGGGGACCTATTCCTTGCAGGGGAAGGCCCACTCGCGCAGGCCGATGCGTCCAAAGTGCACGAAATTGCGCTCCTTCTCGTTATGGCATTTCTCTCGCAGCTGTTCTTTCGCGCTCTTGCGCTCATCATCACGCATTTTGCCGACATGAAACTGCGCTACGTCATTCGCAAGGGCATCGTTGAGCGGTTGAGCCGCGCGCCTCTTGCTTGGTTCAGTGCCACGGAATCCGGCAAGGTCAGAAGCGCTGTGCAGGATGACACGAAGACGGTCCACACCGTCATCGCACACGGACCGGTCGACCGTCTTAACGGCGTTTTGCAGCCGATGGTTCTTCTGGCTTTCATGTTCTGGATCAATTGGCGCTTGGCGCTCATCGGCATCGCCACAATCCCCTTCTATTTCCTGCTGCAGGCGCTCTCCATGAAGGATATGGGACCGAAAACCGCCGAGATGAATGGTCATCTTGCACAAGTCTCCTCGACGATGGTCGAACTCGTGTCCGGCATCAAGGTGGTCAAAGCATTCGGGAAAACAGGAGAGGCGCATCGGAATTACGCGGACGCCGCATCGGCATTCTCCCAGTCGTACTGGGACTGGTGCGCCCCGCTCATTGGACTTTGCTCGATTGCCGGCGAGCTCATCTCCTCCCCCTTACTTCTGCTGATCAACCTCTGCGGTGGGACGATCGTCATGGGGGCAGGGCTGGCCAGCCTCCCCCAGGTTCTCGCGTGCGCGCTGATAGCCATCGTGCTGCCGACCGCCATCAGCGCTGTCGCCAACAGCACGTGGTCGTACCAGATGGCCGGCGCTGCCGCAGTCAGGCTGTGCGAGATTCTGGACACGCCGTCGATTCCCGAGTCGGAAACCCCAAAGAAGCCCGACGGGGTCGTCGTTGAGGTGAACGACGTATCGTACTCCTACGGCGATACCCAGGCCTTGCGCGGTGTCAGTCTTGTCCTTAATCCCGGTACCATGACGGCGCTCATCGGCCCGTCAGGCTCGGGAAAATCGACTCTAGCCACACTCATCGCACGCTTCGACGACCCGGAAAGCGGCTCCATCCGTCTCGGCGGTGTCGATCTGAGGGACATCTCCTCCCGCGACCTCTATAACACGGTTTCGTTCGTGCTCCAGGACCCGATGCTAATCAACGCCTCCATCGGAAGGAACATTTCTTTAGCCAAGCCCGAGGCTTCCCTGGAGGAGATTCGGGAGGCTGCCCGTACGGCGCAGATCGACGATTTCATCATGTCGCTGCCCAAGGGATACGACAGCGTTTTGGGAACCGACTGCTCGTTCTCCGGCGGTGAGAGTCAGCGCGTGAGTATAGCGCGTGCCCTTTTAGCCGATACGCCGATCCTCATCATGGATGAGGCCACCGCTTTTGCCGACCCAGATTCGGAGCTCGAGATCCAGAAAGCACTAAGCGCCTTGGTCGAGGGCCGAACCGTTCTGGCCATCGCCCACCGGCTCAACGCTGTTCTAGGTGCCGATCAAATTGCCGTGTTGGAAGAAGGCAAGATTGTTGCCCTTGGAACGCATGCGGAGATTCAGGACAACGAGCATTACCAGGCGCTTCTCAAGCAGGGAGGCCTCTGCGGCAGTGAAGAAGAGGGCGATGCAGATGAGTAATTCCAAACGCTTCTTACCGAGACTTCGTCGTTATATGGACGAGAGCGATAAGCGCCAGCACCGTCTGGGAACTTCGCTCTACGCCCTTTCCGGCGTGATGTGCGGCATCGGTCTCGCCATCATGATACCGGCGACCATGGCTCTCCAGTCCAGCGAACCCCAATGGGGCTTGACGTTTTGGGGCTGGGCAGTCGCGCTTGCGGCGGTGACAGTCGTCGGCTCGACAGCCTCGTTCTTCGGTACCAAGCTCAGCTATGCAGCAGGGTTAGGCTTCATGCGCAATATGCAGGTGGTCATCGGGAACAAGGTGTCGCGTTTGCCGCTTGGCTGGTTTAAGGCGGATAGTGCCGGAAGGCTTTCGCGCATGGTTACGCAGGAAATGATCTCGACCGGACAGGCCGCTGCTCTTTATGTTGGCCAGCTTATAAAAAACGCTGCCGCCACAATCGTGTTCTGTGCTGCCGTGTGGTTTTGGAGCTGGCAAATTGGAATCATGCTGACGCTTTCCATCCCAATCCTTTTCCTTCTTCTGCGCGTTTCGCAGGCATGCGTCGGAAAAGGGAACGGGTTGGAGGATTCTGCCGAGCGGGTCATCGCCGCGAGGATAGTCGAGTTCGCACGATGCCAGGGAGCCCTGCGCGCCTGCCGTGCGGGCGCCGACTATGAGGAGCTCGAGAGCAGTTTCGTAGAAGGTAGAAAGCGGTCAGTCCGCGGCCTGTGGTGGAGTGCCCTCGGCGAAATTCTTTCCGGAGCAAGCGTGCAGATGCTCGTTGTGAGCATGATCATCGCGGTGAGCTACTTGGGTGCAAGCGGAAGCATCGGGGCGCTTGAAACGGTGGTAATGATCGGCGTCGCATTAAGGTTCACCACGCTCCTCAACGAGATTGTCTCAGCCCTATTCGGAATGGAAGACCGTCGGGCAATGCTCGACGGCATGGACGAAGTCGTCGAAGCAGCTGAGCTGCCGGTTGTAGGCGAGTCGAGAGCCCGCCCGACCGACGCAAGCGTCCAAATGGGAGAGGTTCGCTTTTCTTACATGAAGGAGAAGCCAATCCTTCGTGGAGTCGACCTCGACGTTCCGGAAGGCAGCATGGTCGCCATTGTAGGCCCGTCTGGTTGCGGCAAGACAACTATGCTCAAGCTAATCGCGCGTTTTTACGACGTAGACGATGGAGCGGTCAGGATCGGCGGCGTAGACGTCCGCGATATGACGACAGAGGATCTTTTCGCTCGGGTGCCTTTCGTTTTCCAGGACGTCTATCTCTTTAACGACACGCTGAGAAACAACGTCCTTATGGCGAACCCGGATGCTTCAGAGGAGCAGCTTCGCGCGGTCGCTGACCTTGCCGGGGTGACGGAGGTCGTCGAGCGCCTTCCTGAGGGCTGGGAGACGCTGTGCGGCGAAGGAGGTCGCTCGCTTTCCGGCGGCGAGCGGCAGCGCGTTTCCATTGCTCGAGCGCTTCTCAAGCAAGCCCCCATCGTGCTTCTGGACGAGGCGACGTCGGCTCTCGATGCGGAAAACGAGAAGAACGTCGTTCGCTCAATAGCGACGCTCAAACGGCGCTCCACGCTCATCGTGGTCGCGCACAAGCTCGAAACCGTGCGCATGGCGGACAAGATCGTGGTCATGGACAGCTCGGGCAAGGTTGCGGAGACAGGGGCGCACGACGAGCTGATCGCCCTCGAAGGAGAATACAAAGACTTCTGGGACAAGCGCAACGCGAGCTCCCAGTGGCAATTAGTCTAGCAAACAGAGCAAAAGGAGGCTCACATGAAGATGAAGGACATCGCGACAATAGCGGTACTGGGAGTGATCGGGTTTGCTCTCGGGATGGGCGTCGGCATGATAACCGGCATGTTCGGCGCGCTTTCCATGTACGTCTCGGCGGGATTCGCGGCCTTCTTCGTCGGTCCTGTCTACGTCATCATGGCGCGCAAGGTGCAAAAACGGGGGACGGCCTTCTGCTTCTGGCTGATCTACGGCGTGCTCTACGCGCTCATGGGTTTCGCCGTCGCGACGCCTCTGTGCCTGATCGCGGGCATCCTCGCAGAGATCATCGCCGGCGACTACGGAAGCAAGAAGAGGGTGTGGCTGTCGTTTTCGGCATCGATGTTCATCTACTCGATGCATATGATCGTGTTCGTGCTCGTTCTGGGATCCGATGGTCTGGCGACTTTCGTCGAGAGCATCTCGCTTGAACAGGCGCGGCAGATGGTGGCGATGTACACGGTCGATATGATGGTCGCCTGCGTGCTGATCAATATTGTGACCGAGCTTCTGGCCGGGCGTTTCGGAATGTTCATCAACGACAAGTTCTTCGAAAAGGGCACGAAGGAAAGCAGGCTGGGTTGATGGGGCAAACGGGTCTGTTCGACGGCGCGCGCGAGGGGCGTCTGCACCCGCTGACGCTCTTCGCGCTGACGCTTCTGGCGCTCGTCCAAGCGTTTCTCGCCAATCAGCTGGTATTTGTCCTCGTGCTGGCGCTGTCGTTTCTCGTCCTTTTGGACGTCTCGCCGGCGTCCTTCTTGAGGCAGCTTGCGCTCTTTGCGGTGGCGTGCGGGGTCGTGCAGCTGATTCTGCATGTCGACATCGGCTATGTCACGAGCATCTTCCTGGGCGTAGCGGTTTTGGTGGTGAGGGTCTTCCCCGTCGTCAACATCGGTTGCGCCCTCATGATGACGAGCTCCTCGAAACTTCTGGCGAGCATGCGCAAGCTGCACGTTCCGAACAGAGCCGCGGTCGGCGCAGTCATAGGGTTGCGCTTCCTCGACGAGATGGGCGGACGCGTGAAGGAGATAAAGCGCGGGATGCGGGTTCGCGGGCTGCGCCCGAGCCCGCTTCGTCCTGTGCATGCCTTCGAACTCTACTTCGTGCCCCTGGTGTACAAGTGCCTGCACGTGAGCGAGACGCTCGTCTCCTCCGTGATTTCGAAAGGAATCGAAGCGGATTGCGAAAAGACGAGTTATCGAAGTCTCTCTTTCGGTCTGCTTGATGGTGCCGCCTTGGGCGCCGGAGTCGCTCTTTTGGGGGTCGCGGTATGGGTGTGATTGACATCGACATTCGGTCCTTCTCGTACAAGGGAGAAGATCTCGCGGCGTTGAAGAACGTGCGGTTTTCAGTGGAGCGCGGCGAGCTCGTCGTGCTCACTGGCAACTCCGGATGCGGGAAGACCACTCTCATGCGGGTTATGAACGGCCTGATTCCCGATCAGTACGAAGGCGAGCTTGACGGGCGGGTCGAGCTTCTCGGGAAAAGTCTGAGAGAGTTTTCCTCCGGCGAGCTTGCCCGTACGATTGGCAATGTGTTCCAGAACCCGGCCGACCAGTTCTTCACCCGTAAGGCGGCCGACGAGGTGGCCCTCGTCGGTGAGAATCTGGGCATGCCTCGCGAGGAGCTGATCAGAAGGGTCGAGTCGGCTTTCGAGAGCATGAAGATCGCACATCTGGCGGGCAAGGACCTCATCGGCCTCTCGGGAGGCGAGAAGCAGCGCGTCGCCATAGCCTCGACGCTCGTCTACGACACCCAGGTGATTCTCTTCGACGAGCCGTCCGCCAGCCTCGACCACGAAGGGATTGAGGACTTTCGCCGAATCCTCGCCGATTTGAAGGCTCTCGGCAAGACCGTTGTCATCGCCGAGCACAGGCTTTACTTTCTGGCGGATCTCTACGACAGGCTTTACGTCATGGCGGGCGGCCAAATCGTCGATGCGTTCGCAGCGGGTCGGCTTCGTGCTGAGGATTGCGCGCGCTATGGGCTTCGTGCACTTGATTTGCGCGGCTTAAATCCGGAAAACTATCGCCAACTCGGGGCGGAGGCCGCTTCAATGAAGGGTGTGTCGGTCTCCGCAGGAGGGCAGGACCTAATCGGGCCTTTGACGCTTTCTTTACGAGAAGGAGAGGTGATGGGCGTTCTTGGGGTGAACGGAGTCGGCAAGAGCACGCTCGCCCGGGCGATGTGCGGCCTTGCGGGCGGTCGACAGGCCTTCTCGTGGGGAGTTCGACCTCGACAGAGGCTTCGCCGATCGCACTACATGATGCAAGACGTCGATTACCAGTTGTTCTTCGACACGGTGGAAAACGAAATCCTGACCGACCAGAAAAACATCGACGATGACCGTCTCGATGAGGTGGCGCGTATCGTCAAGGCCATCGACCTATGGGACAAGAGGACCGAGCATCCGCAAAACCTATCAGGAGGCCAGAAACAGCGTTTGGCGCTGGCTTGCGCCTTTCTGAGTAGCAAGGAGATCGTCGTTCTGGATGAGCCGACATCGGGCCTCGACTTCATGCACATGGTGAGGATTGCCGAGCTCATCGAGGAGCTTGCCGAAGGTCGTCCCGTAGCTGTCATCACCCATGACCTTGAGTTCTTGTTCAAGGTCTGCACTTCGGCTCTGATGGTGGGGCGAGATGGCTGCGAAATGGTCGATCTGCGGGCGCGCGGATCCGACGAAACCGTCCTAAGGTTTATCGGATGCAATCGCTAGCTGTTTTCATTTGACGCAGCGAGGTTCGATTTCATAGTTCTTTCCGGAGAATGGAGGAGGCGTGCCACACGGAGCGCTGTATCTCCATGGATTCTTTCGAGAAACTCTCCCCCAGTCTGGAAGAGATTCAGAAACATTTTCGGTAAAGGGGCCACTATCGTCAATCGGCAGCTCGCGTCATCTTTGTCAATGCGAAGTCGGCTCATGTGTCGGATTGTTCGCGAAGCTATGTTGCCCGCAGAGACTTGCCAAGTGAGAGAGTGATTTGGAGTGAGAGGTGATACCGATGCGAGCTGCTACCCACGGAGCAGGACGCCAACCAAGTCTTCAGAAGACTACCTCGAGGCCATCCTCGTGATCCGCCGCCTGCGCGGGTCGTACCGCAACGTCGACATCGCCGGGCGCCTCGGACGCTCCAAGCCGAGCGTGACGAAGGCGCTCTCGAACCTCGCCGCGGCCGGCCTCGTCCAGATGTCCGGCCATGACGTCCGCCTCACCGAGGAGGGCGAGCGTGTCGCGTCGGCAACGCTCGAGCGCCACCGCTTCTTCGAGCGGCTGCTCGTCGAGACCGCCTCGTCGGAGGCCTGACGCATGGAGTACTGCCTGTCAGAGGACTCCTGCAGACGTTTCGCGGCTTATCTCGGAAGCCGACGAGACGAGGGCGATGGCGGGTAAACGGAGGGCGGCTTTCAGGCCAGACTGTGTGACTGGCTCAGTTTCAACCGACCATGTGTCTATCTGCGGAAACGAGAAGGCTCCTCGATTCTTTCGAGGAGCCTTGTGAGTTTCTATCTGATTTCGGAATCATGCGGTTTGCAGGTGCGGACGTTCTGAAATGTCGTCATCGGTCGCCATCGGAACCGCTAGAAACCGTATGAAAAACACGAACAAATGCTCTATTACTATTCCCACTCGATGGCTTCGGTTCTGTCGTCCCGTCATTCCAGTTGCACCCAGTTTTCGGCATCGACACGGAACGCGTGCCGCCGAATGACGCGATGTCGCGTTTCGTCGGCTTCGGGGACAAAAGCTGGGACAACCTCAAAAACTTTTTTCAAACTCAGGGCTTTGAGTTTTTGTTTTTGTCCCAAAGTGCGCGGCGGGTCGCCTTTGGATGCTCGATGGCGCCGAAAACGCCCGTTTTGAAACTCAACCGCCCTTTTGCCCGCAAGCCGCCAGCTGCAATCGCAAGTGAATTAACGCGGGTGGCTTGCGCGCCATTTGCAAAACCCCAGGTCGCAGGTCTTCGCCATTCGTGAACAAAGTGAGTAGTCTCAGGTGGCTTGCTTATGAGTTGGCGAACGGGCCTTCAGGATTCAGGGCAAACATGCTGGTAGAATAGGATTCTCAAATCAATGACAGGAGACCGAGCATGGCCGAACCCCACGATAGGAAGCCGATCCTCACGATCGAGCAGCAGATAGAGCACCTCAAGCAGAAGGGCGTAGCCTTCGAGCTGTGTTCCGAGGAAGAGGCCGCGGACTACCTGCGCGACAAGTGCAACTTCTTCAAGCTCGCATCCTACCGCAAACTCTTCTCGAAATACAAGGGAGGCCCGCGCGATGGCCGCTACGTAGACCTCGACTTCGGCCAGCTGCGCCTGCTCGCGGCGCTCGACCAGGAGCTACGCCACGCCCTGCTCGGCATGACGCTCGACATCGAGCACTTCCAGAAGGTGACACTGCTTCGCGAGATGGAGGACCGCGGAGAGGACGGCTACGCCATCGTGGCCGACTACATGGCATCGCTTACCACTGCAAACAGGGAGTACCGCCTGCGCGAGCTCAAGATGAGCGGCCGCAGCCCCTACAGCTCGAGCCTCTACGCGAAGTACTCCGGCGACATGCCTGCCTGGGCCTTCCTTGAGCTCACCTCGTTCGGCACCCTCATCGACTTCGTGCGCTTCTGCGCCGGGCGATGGGGCGACAGGCGCCTCGAGGCCTCCCACTACGACCTCAAGCGCGTGAAGTCCGTCCGCAACTGCGCCGCGCACGGCTCGTGCCTGATCAACTGCTTCGCCGAGAGGGGCGCCGCCCGGGGCTCGGCGTCCAGTGGCGTCTCCCGAAGGGTCGCCGCCGTGGGAATCCCCAAGGCGACCAGGAGGAAGTGGATGGGGAATACGGCCATGCAGGAGGTCGCGACCGTGCTTGTGGCGCACTCCGGCTTGGTACCCGAGGGCTCCTCGCGCTCGCGCGCCGCATCCGAGCTCGCCGAGATATTCGCCAGGGCCGACGGCGAAACCGGGGCGCTGCCCGACAAGGGGCCCGACGCCGCAGCTCGCTCCGCGCTCGAGTTCCTTCGCAAGTTGACAGAATCGCTCGGGTTGGTAGAATAGCCTGCAGATAGCAAAACCTTCACGGTTTTAGGGGCGGACTTGCGCAAGCGACTCTGCCCTTTTTTTATATTCACTCGCTATAGGAGACGGGTGATACTTGGGTCAATTAAGGGAGGGGCATCGCATGGCGCCAAGCGCAGAATACTTGGAATACGTCCTCGACCTGCTGGCCGACGTGCCGGAGGTCTCACATCGGAAGATGATGGGCGAGTATCTGCTCTATGCGTCGGGTAAGCTCTTCGGCGGCGTCTACGACGACCGCTTTCTGGTGAAGAGCACGGAGTCCTCGCGCGCACTGCTCTCGATGCCCGCCGTGCCCTACGAGGGCGCTGCGGAGATGCTGCTCATGGACATGGAGGACAAAGCCGCCGTGTGCACCATCGTGGAGGGCGTGCTTCAGGAGCTGCCCGAGCCGAGGAAGCGCCGGGCGTAGATTCCCGCAGGTCTGCATATCGTCGCCGGCATCAATCACCCGTGCCTGCTCATATGGCGATTGCGCCATCACCACGCTTAGAAACCGAAGATCTCCTAGGATTCCTCCAAGAGACCTCCTAGAAAGTCTTCGGGTACCCTACGCGGCAGTTATGGCGCTTACGACCCGGCGGCCGGCGCCGCGCTTCCCATACGAGCGCTGGTGGGCCGCGTGGAGCTGCCCATACCAGCCGGCTCGGAGGAATCCGACATAGCCGCGGCGACGAGGGCGGCGGCGTCGCTGTGAACCCGTTCACCACGCCCGACGCCATCTACATCTCCAGGAAGCCCCAGGACATGCGAGCTCAGGGCTTTGAGTTTTTGTTTTTGTCCCAAAGGGCGCCATCGGGACGTTTCCCTTGGTTGTTTTCTTATCCGAGAGAACTCCGCGATAGCCCTACTCTCGGTTTCGAAACTCGATTTTTTAAAGTTTCGTAACCGGGGAGGCAATATGTTCAGGGATGCGTCGGGGAGCGAATCTCAGTCGCACCATGTCAGCAGCGATGCCGGGCGCATTCGCGCGTGCTACAATGCGGGCACCAGAGATGAAAACACAGTCCCCGTCGGGTAGTCGCGGGCGTGCGGGAGTCCGCATCAGTAACCTGCCTCCTTGGTTGTCCCTTCTCTGCATGGTCATCTACATAAAGGAGGAACCAGCCATGCAGATCAGCGTGTCGTCCACCCTGACCGTATATCACGACGGCCAATTCTGGGTCGGGCTGGCGGAGCACGTCGAGGGCGGGAGGTACGGCGTCGCCCGCATCGTCTTCGGCGCGGAGCCGTCCGATGAGGAGATCCTGCAGTTCGTTGTCGGCAAATGGGAGAAGCTCTCGTTCTTCGGCGACAAGGCCACTGAAACAAGCGAGCCCGCGAAGAACCCCAAGCGGCGCGCTCGCGAGGCGGCGAAGGCCCTTAAGCGGCCTGCGGTGAGCACCAAGGCGCAACAGGCGCTCGCGGCACAGAGAGAAGCGATGAAGCAGGAGTCAGCTCACGCGAGAAGCCGACGCCGTGCGGAAGAGGCGGAGGCACGCTTCGAGCAGCGGAAGTTGAAGCGCAAGCAGAAGCATCGCGGGCACTGATCGCCATTCGCAGCAAGGCAAACCATATACAGCAGCGGCGTCAGTTCCACTTGAAGCCGACGCCGCGTAGACGCTGACGGTGACGGCTATGCACGGGCACGGGCGCGCCACTGCACTTCACAGCTTGTTTCTCAAGTATTTGGGACGCACACGCGGCGTTCAAAAATGCGGAGCGACTCCGCATGGCTCGGGATTGAGCCGAGGTGCCCTACTTCTTGCCCTCCAGCAGGCCCACGATGCGGTCGATGTCGACGGCAAAGTGGGGCCCGCATCGCTGCAGGCCCCTACAGGTAGGCGATACTCTACGCCTTGCGGCACCCCGTCGCCCACGGCGGTTAAACGTACACGTAAGCCGTACTCTGAAAGCCGCGGCTTCCGGCAAGTTTTTTATACCACGAAATCTCGCTTTCGATGCGCGTAGCTCTCAAAATAACACTCGCCGGGCCGTCACCCCTGGCAGTTACCCTCCAATCTTCATTGGAGTCAGCAGGTCAATTCATATAGTTATGGGGGTTTATCCTAAAGTAAATCAAATTTATACCCCCATAACTAAAGAATTTCCTACTCCCACTCGATGGCTTCAGCCCTGCCGTCCCGTCATTCCAGTTGCACCCAGTTTTCGGTGACCTCTCGAGCCGAGCGCCGCCAGGTGACATCATGTCGCGCTTCGTTGGCCCCGGAGACAAAAGCTGGGACAACTTCAAATCTTTTTTTCAAACTCAGGACGTTGAGTTTTTGTTTTTGTCCCAAAGGCCGCGATTGGCCGCCTTTGGAGGCTCGATGACGCCGAAAATGCCCGTTTTGAAACTCAGCCGCCCTTTAGCTTGCAAGCCGCCAGCTGTAATCGTAAGTGAATTAACGCGGGTGGCTTTCAAGCCGTTCGCAAAACCGCAGGTCATAAGTTTCAACTATTGATCGCAAAGAGGAATCGTGCCAGGTGGCTATCTCATGAGTTCATCCGTGACCGACGTGGCAGCCAGTGCGCCGTGCGGTTTTACCCATCTTGAAGCCAAAACTGACATCGCGCACACGATGCTATCGCCACACGATGTCAGACATTGTTCCCGACTTGACCTGATTGCTTCGCGATGAATTTCATGGTCCTAGAGGAAAAAGTCCCTCGCGCTCACGATGCGGATGCCGCCGATGTCCGTGTCGTAGGAACCCTGCCTCACGACCACGATCTTCTCGTGGTTGTCTCGTATCGACTTCAGAGGGGCGATCTCGCGTTCCCTGGTCTCGCTTGCGAACATCTCGTCAGTCACCTGCACGTAGAGCACGCGCCCGTCCTTCGTCGCGACGAAGTCAACCTCCTTGCCATAGAGCTTGCCCACATGCACGCTCCACCCTTCGTAGAGCAGCTGGAGATACACGGCGTTCTCGAACAGGCGGCCAGTATCCGTGACCCTATAGCCGGCCATCCAGGTCCTGAAGCCGGTGTCGACGATGTACTCCTTCGGATTCGTCTTAAGGAGCGCCTTGCCGTGCAGATCGTAACGCGTGGCACGATAGAACAGGAAGGCCTCCTCGAGCGCACCCACGTACGAGGAAACGGTCTTGTTCGTGGTCTTCGACCCCGCAGAAGTTAACGCGCCGGCAATTCGGTTCGACGAGCACTCGTTGCCGATGTTGTCCGCCAGGAATTCGGCCACATAGCGCAGCAGAGAAGGGTCGGTCACCGCGCTTTTGCCCTTCCCGCGCTCGCGGTTGACGATATCGCGCACGGCGATGGCCTCGTAGACTCCGGACATGTACGCCGAGTGCTGCGCCTGGGTCGTCGATAGGGATGCAATGGCTGGCATGCCCCCGTACTCAAGGTAACGAGTAAGCATGTCGTCAAAGAGAACGGGGTCCCCCTCGGGGGTGAGAGCCACCGACCTTCCCGATGCAAACTCGATCCCGCAGAAGTCAGCGAACTCGGAGAAGGACAGGGGCAGCATCTTTACCTCTACGTAGCGCCCGGACAGATAGGTGGCCAGCTCGCTCGAGAGAAGATACGCGTTCGAGCCCGTGAGATAGATGTCGCAATCGAAGTCGACCCTCATCGCATTGACCGCATCCTGCCAGCCATCGATTCTCTGGGGCTCGTCTATGAAGACGTAGGTGCGCCCCTTGTCCGACAGGCACCCGCGAATGCGATCGTAAAGCTGGTCTTCCGTCTTGATGCCCGCACCCTTGCTTTCCAGGTTGACGCTCACAAAACCGCGGCCAGCGACCCCCTCAGACTCGATGGTTATCCTGATAAGGTCGAGAAGGCTCGACTTGCCGCACCTGCGCACGCCCGTAACCACCTTGATGAGGTCGGTGTCACGGAAGAGCATCGCCTCCTCGAGGTACCTGTCGCGGTTCCTGAGTCTGCTGCATTTCACGAGCTGCTCCTAAAACTCGAATCTGGTTACACTTTTGGGAGTATCATAACTCTGCGCCACAAGATGAGCAAAGAGCGCACCTCGAGACGAATCGACTAAAGGGATTGCGCACCTGCCGGGAGGCAGGGCAGCTTGCTCAATCGACGCGGACTACCAATTGATAAACCCCAAAAGCCGGACCGCACGGCGGCGCTCGTTTCGCTAAATCGGCTTGATGGGATGGCGAATCACGGTCTTGAGCTTCTCCGGCGCGTACTTGCGCGGGTCGGAGAGGTAAATCTCGTGATGGAGGCGGGATTCGGAGAAGTCGGGCGCATATCCCTGTTCCGCCGCAAATGAGCGCATGGCGCTTATGGTCGCCGGTTCGTCGTCGTAAGGCCCGACGTGCATGCATTGAACGCAAAGACCCTCGTCGACCCTCAGCAGCTCGACCGCCGAGAAGTCCAGCCTTTTCTTGGCGGCAGCTTCCGAGACGGCCCAGTCGAAGTCCTCGCGAGTGACGAAATCGGGTAGACGGATGCACGAGATGAAGTTGAAGTCATCCTTCCGCGCATAATCGATCCCGCCATCGGTGCGGTCTTGCCACCAGAAGCCCTCGAGCGGAGGCACGACGAAGTCGAAATAGCCCTCGATCTCCCGAGGGCCCCTCTTCGACATCTTGATGGCATCGGTGACGCCGTAGAGCAACGGCAACGCGTTCTGCTACGCGCCGCCATCGGCATTGGGATCGCCCTTGCCCCGCACGGCAACGTAGCTCATAGACGGAACGATCAGGATGCTGGCTTGTCAGGCGGCCTGTAGAGCTCCCCGAACTCCTTCTTGAAATCGTACACTATCGCAACATACCTCCCTGAGCTTGGGTTTCCGCCGATATCCGACCAAATATAGCAATGGGCGCGGCTTCGGAAGACGCCGCGCCCATTGGCAAACATTATAGCATAGAATCGAACATCTGTTCTACTCCCACTCAGTAATCAAACCGCGCACTCTCATCGCCGCTCGTCCACGTGGTATATCGTCGTCTCCCCATTAACCGAAATCAGCCGCATTTCTCGTGTCCGAGTTGAACTCAAATTGAACTCAATGCCGATTTGTCGGTCGGGGGCTTCCCGACGGGAACCCGCATGCCATAAGGAGAATAAGCACCTCTGATAAGGCTGAGCTCAACAATCACCGCTGAGACCATCAGCCGAATTGCCAGCCCGATAGGTCGTCGACCTACCGCGCGGATCAGAAACGAGCTTGCCCTCCTTCACCATGTCGGCAAGATAACGCCTCACCGTCCTCCCGCTCACCGCGGCAACCCGCTCGCTGACATCCGTTGCGGCAAACGAACTGGAACGTGAGAGAAGGTCATCGACCACGTTTTCGACCTCCGCACGCGTACGGTTCCCCTTGGGCCCTCCGACAGTCCCGCTTTCCCCAACGCTCGCCGTAACATCATGATCTCCCTCGTTTCCTGCCGCGCTCGCCATGACGGGAGGAACCGGCACAAATGCGGTGAACTGGTCACCGTCCTCCAAAACAGGGTCCCTCCCCGTGTAGAGCCGCGAGAACTTGTAGAGGCTCCTCGTCCCGCTCCCCAACTCCTCGGAACGACCCATCTGCGTGAAGAAGTTGGCGATGATGGGGTTCTTGGGTGTCGGATCGAGGCTCTCGAGCGTCACGGGGCCGGCGAAAAGCGCGCGGCTCGCGTTTCTCGTGCGGATGCCCTCTCCGTCAATCGTGATGCGGGCGATGTGCGGGCTGACGAGCTCCCGGTGGATGAGGCAGTTGCACACGAGCTCGCGGACGATGACGTCGCGTGCGCTCTTGCGCTGTCCCCCATCGAGCACGAAGGAGTCCGGCAGCCACTTCTCGCAGAAGCCGACGAGCTCGTCGTACGCTCTGACGAGGTTGCTCCTGCAGACAAGCCGGTCGTCGTAGCGATCGGCCTCGACGCGTCTGAGTACCGCGTCGGTCCGATAGAGCGGCATGACGTCGAGGATCGCATCCTCCTTCCCCAGCAACGCGACGGCGGCGAGGTTGAAGCCCCGCTCCCCCGTCAGCTGGTCGCGCCCGTAGAGACGGGCGGCGCGGAGAAGCTCGCCGTCAGAGAGGGAGAGCCACGGATGGTCGGCATCGTTCGCGCGCAGCGCATCTCGCACTGCGTCGAGAAGTCCCATCTCCAGATCGCCCTCGGTCACCCAGGGGTACACGGTCCGCTCCGAGTAGTAGCTCTGCTTGCGGGCCATCATCGAGGTGATCTGGACATCGCTTTTCACGCGCACGTCAGCGTCCGCCACGCGGTCGTACACGACCCCCTTGAACATGTAGAGGGACGGCCCCATAGGCACCCAGACCCGTATGACGAGCCTGCCCTCAGAGTCGCGCAGCCTTTCGAACTCGACCAGCGGCGACACGTTGAACAGGTTCGGGTTGCTCGTGATGTTGGATATGTTCCGCTCGATGGAGAGTACAGAGGCCTCGGGCACACCCTCAACAGTGCCGTCGTCTCGCACGCCGAGCAGCACGCTACCGCCCTGTCGGTTGGCGAACGAGCAAATGGTCTCGAACGTGTCCTTGCCCGGCTGGGAGCCGCAGCGCTTGAACTCGACGCTTATGCCCTCGCCTGCCTGGATGTACCTGTCAAGCGCATCGCCCATGAGGTGCTCCGTTCTACTCTGGACACTATTCTGGACATTTATAATAATGTTGTCCAGATTATGTCCAGAATAGATGCTGCTTAAACGCTCGTTCCATAGTCACTCATAATACGAAGAATGAGCCTAAATGCCGCCCAATTTATTGTGGCTTCCTACATTAGCATCACGAGCAAAACTAATATCTTTTTCATTTTGATGTGTGGATACCTCCGAATGAAAGCTTTTATTTACAGGACTATCTGATAGTCAAATCTCCAAATCGGGCAACGTGGGGTCAATCCTTCTTGCGTTGGCGTTGGCGAGGGCCTTGCCAACAACGGTAAGTCTAGGCGCCGACGGAATGCTGTTCCACCAGTCCTGCACCGTTAATATATTTGGATAGTTCTCGAGCTTCCGTTCAAGCGCGACCTTCATTTCTTGTTCGTGCTCCGCAACGCTCATTTGACCGAACAATCTATCAAGAACAGAGATTTGTTCAGGATTCAGAGGTACGCCATTTGGCGAACCATTTCCCTGCCCGATAATGATAATTTCGTCGATGGCGCCGCGGTTGGGGACTTTGAGCCTGACGTAACCATCATGCAACTCATGATCGAGTAAGACGTCTACAGGAATATTGGCTTCAGAAAATGAGCGAACGGCCTTTTCAAACTGCTCTGAATCTTTTTCTAAGCCCCAGACAACATAACCAGAAATAGCTTTGGAATAATAGTCGGCGAGCTTCAATAAACTGCCGAATGGCGAAACTCGCAAAGCATCGTGAATATCAAGATTATCAATCCATGCTCCCCCATTTGGAAGTTCGTGTATTGGCAATTTTCCGTATAAGCAGTCAAGCGCAGCAAGCCCCTCACCGACTACTCCTGAAATAGGCGTGTACTGATTAACTGCAAAACATACGGTTAATCCATTCAGCTCCTCGTCTGTGATCAAGTCAACGATTTCAATGGCTCTATTAATTCCAGCCGCCACATGACGATTGTTCGGTTCCTCGAATCGACGGCCAAGCAATTCAGAAAGCAGTTCTTTATCCTTATATTCGGTTGATCTGGTGGCTACACGAGCTGCCCGCCCAAAGGAATCGACACAGGAGGGCTCTGCTAATGCACTGACCAAATTGGGCTTGCGAACAAATAATCCAATAATCTCTGTCTTGAATTCACTAATCCTCTGTTCGGCAACAAATCGAGATTCGAGAACACAGTTCGCGAGCGCTTGGGAGCAGCGTTCGTTAATTATCTCCGAAACCCTATTCTCACTTATTCCTAAGTACTGATTTACAGTTTCCGCCTGCACCTGATTTGAATTAGCGCCTGCCTTTTGAATTGCCTTACCGCTCATTTGAAACACCGACCTGAGTCTGAACGGCGTTGTTGCCCGCCTTCTGCTTCTGGGCTACAGACCTCTTCCCAGCGTTATAGCTGATTGGGATGCTTATTGCCGATGTGACCAAAGCACCGACAAGCACTCCGACAATCTGCGAACCAATTCCATCGAAAATAACATTCCAATCCATCTTTCTTCCATCCTCCATGACGAGATTCCACTGATTCGGCAACTCACATCTTAGGGTGAGCTCGACCGTGCCATCCCGCACGTCCGCCCCTCCCCGATCAGCTCCGTCACGTTCTCGTGCACGATGCCGCCGCGGTGCTGGATGGGGTCACCGCGCGTGATGACGAACTTCGGCCAGCTGTCCCGTATCTGCTCGAGCGGACGGTACTCGCGGTCCTCGGTCTTCCGATCGTTCATGATGGTCATCGCCACCTGCACGTAGGCGTACTCCATCTCGGGCGAGCGCATGACGAAGTCGCACTCGAGCTTGCCGATGCGCCCCACGCTCACCTCGTAGCCCAGGCTCCTGGCGTAGCTGTAGACGATGTTCTCGAGCACGGGCCCGTAGTTGATGCGGTTGTCCGTGTTGAGCGCGAAGTAGAAGCTGAGGTCGGCGAGGTAGTACTTCTGCTCGCCCTGGAGAGACTTGCGCGACTTCATGTCGAAGCGCGCGCACTTGCTGATGATCTTGGCGTCCTCGAGTATCTGGAGGTAGCGATTGAGCGTCTCGCGCTTGATGCGAACGCCCTGCTGCTCGAGGTCCGAGAGGATGTTCGTGAGCGAGGTCGTCGCGCCGAAGTTGTCGATGACGTAGTCGCGCACCCGGTTGAAGACCGAGACGTTCTTCACCTTCACGCGCCGGCGGATGTCCTTCTCGAAAATCTCCCTGATGACGGAGCCGACGTAGACGCGCTTGTCGGCCATCTTGGGATAGTCGAGCGCCTTGGGAAAGCCTCCCTCAAGGATGTAGCGGTCGAGCTCGGCCACGGGGTTGGAATCGACCGCCTGCCCAAGGAAGCGCTTCATCTCTTGGTACTCCTTGAAGCTGAGCGTCTGCACCTCGAACTCGACGTAGCGCCCCGTCAGCTTGGTGGCCAGCTCACCGGAGAGCAGGTAGGAGTTCGAGCCGGTAATGAAGATGGAGAATCCGCCCTCGGCGCGGAACTCGTTCACGACCTCCTCGAAACCCTCGACGTTCTGTATCTCGTCGATGAAGAGGTACTTTATGCCATCGATCTTGAGCGCGGGCTTAATCAGCGCCTCGAGTTGGTCTGGCGTCTTCACCGAGCGGAAGCCGTACCGATCGAGGTCGAGGTAGATGATGCGGTCCTCCCGGACCCCTGTCTCCTTGAGCTCCTCGGCGATGGTCTGCATGAGGCACGACTTGCCGCACCGGCGCACTCCGGTGAGCACCTTTATCACGCCGTCATCGTGATAGAACCCGCGGATCTTCTCGAGGTAGTCCCCGCGCTCGAACAAACGCATACTGGCCCCAATCTCCCGACTGGGGCCAGTATAGCAAATATCAGATTTATTGGGGTATTTTTGTTAGAATCGACGATTTATACCCCCATAACTGACGAATTTCCTACTCCCACTCGGTGGTTATAGTTTTGCCGTCTCGTCACTCCAGTTGCACCCAGTTTTCGGCGGCATCTCGAAGTGAGTGCCGCTGAATGACGCGACGTCGCGTTTCATCGGCTTCGGGGACAAAAGCTGGGACAACTTCAAAAACCATTTTCAAACTCAGAGTATTGAGTTTTTATTTTTGTCCCAAGGGGCACGGAGAGCCGCCTTTGGAGGCTCGATATCGCCGAAAAACGCCCGTTTTGAAACTCAACCGCCTTTGAGCCTGCAAACCACCAGCTTCAACAGTAAGTGAGTCGACGCGGGTGGCTTACGAGCCGTTCACAAAACCGCAGGCCACAGGTCTTTGTCAACGATAAGCAAAGTGAATAGTCTCAGGTGGCTTGCCCATGAGTTGGCGTAAGCCTGTTTAGCAAAAGGCTAATCGGACACGACAGGCCGCCCGCATGGCGACGGCGTTTCCCGTGCGGGCACAAACAGCCCTGCGTGCCCTGTCGCGCGATATCCCAATGCGACGTTCAGAACCCTACCCGCCAAGCAGCCACCTCGCGAAATTCAGCACGAGCACGCCCTCCCGGGTATGGGGCTCATGCCTCGTGCGAGTGATGAGAATCTTCGGGAATGCATCCCCGATGGATAGAATCGGCGCAATCTCCCTCTCGAGCGTCGAATCGGCGCCGATATCGTCGCTCACATACACTTTCCTTCCCGGTTTCGAAACTTGGAAGGCAGTATGCGCAAGGATGCGTCGAGGTGCGATCCCGGTCGTACCATGCCAGCAGAGATGTCGAGGCACATTCGTTCATGCTGCAATGCGGGCATCGGAGATGAAAAACAGCCCGTCGGGTAGTCATGGGCGTGCGGGAGCCCGCATCAGTAACCTGCCTCCTCGGTTGTCCCTTCTTTGCATGGTCGTCTACATAAAGGAGGAACCAGCCATGCAGATCAGCATGCTTGCCCTTCTTGGGTCACGGACCGGGGAGGCGAGGGCCTCCGTCGGGACCGCCCCGAGCAACCGGCATATCCAAGGAATGACAAGGCTCGATCGCTGTGCTGGTCAGGATGCCGAAGCGGGCCGTCCGCCAATCGGAATGCGGGTCAGGATGCTGCAACGTGATTCCAGCTGCAGGATACGGCTCCTTTGCGGTTGCCGCAAAACCTGCTGGCAACATTCTTACTATCCGAATGATGTACGCATCCCTTGGGATCGTTTCGCCTGACCAGGGCCATCTTCAGCGCCTCATCGGCCAGCTCGGCAGGCGCCTCTTCCACGCGTAATAGCCCTGGCGGGTCACCTATGCAACCAAAGATACAAAAGGAATCGAATGGCCAGAGAGGATTGCCCTTACCGATGCTCGATTCTTGACAGGCAAACTCAAGCCTCGTTAATATTACATGGTTTGCCAGACCGAATTAACAAAGGAGGGGTGTCGTGGTTGGTCTTTTCCGCACGTGGATGAGCGCCTAGAAAGCGGCGCTGTTGTGGCGTCGCGCTGTTTTTCTGCACGCCATTTCACGATTGGACATAACCATGATATTTGAAACCTCTCGGGGCAGGTCTGTTCTGCTGTGCCATTCATGGCAATTCAAGCTTTGTTTCGTATGGGGCGGGGAGCTCGTTTCGACATTGACGAGTTCGATTCTCCAAATGGGTCTTATTTGGCATCTCGCCCTCACGACAGGGTCGTCTTCTCTCCTCTCCTTAGCATCGCTGGCAGGCTTTCTGCCGATTGCTTTGTTCGGAATCCTTGCGGGCGCCGTTGTCGACAGACTGCCTTTGAAACGTGTCCTCATCGGCGCCGACCTCTTCATTGCCGCGGTGGGTGCCGCCTTGGCGATTGCCTCGTTGGCCGGCAGCTTACCTGCATGGCTAATTCTCATCGCCCTGTTTCTCCGTGCAGTTGGTACTTCGTTCTACACGCCAGCCTCCCAATCTCTCACGCCCCATCTCGCCCCGCCAGAGCATCTCGTTCGCCTATCGGGGGTGACTCAGGCGATTCAGTCCGGCGGATACATTCTTGGCGCCGCGCTTGCAGCAGTGATTTATCCCGTGGCGGGCATTACCGCTATGATTGTCCTCGACGTGCTGGGAGCGCTTTTCGCTTCTTTAGCCGTCCTCGCCGCACAGATAGACGCAGGGGGCCTCGATGAAGCCGACCGCAGCTTGTCCTTTTCCAATAAGGTTCGAGAGCTCTTCTCTGAGATTTCGGACGGCTACAAGCTGATTAGGGAGTACAGGGGGCTGTTCGCCCTTCTTTGGTGCGGGTTCGTCTTCGCTTTCGCGTTCTCTCCGCTCGCGGCATTGTTCCCAATAATGACCTTGGGGCATTTTGGCGGTAGCACGGGGGATGCCGCTTTGGTGGAAATCCTTTTTTCTGCAGGCATGCTGGCTGGGTCCGGCATTTTGGCGGCCACGGGAGGGTTCCGCAATAGGTCGTTCACCATGGTCGCCGCGATTGCCGGCTTCGGCATTGCCGCAATCGTATCCGGATCGCTCGGCCCGTCATTGTTCGCTGCTTTCCTGCCGGTGAGCTTTCTTATGGGCGCATGCTCCCCGTTGTACGCGGGAACCCAGACTGCCCTTATGCAGGAGCAGATACCTCCTGAGTACCTAGGCCGCGTTTTCGGCCTCTACGGAACCATCATGGCGTGGGCCATGCCCATGGGCCTCGCAGCCCCCTCCGTTTTTGCGGATCTGCTTGGAGCTCCGTTATGGTTCGTCGGCTCTGGAGCGACCATGGTACTGCTTGCGATGGCTATGCTGCTTGCTCCGAGCGTCCGAAACGCGGGGAAAAGAGATACCGGGCAGATTCAATAGCCCAAGTATTCGAAAAAAAGAGGCGGCAGCCATCGGTTCAAGCGTCAGCCTTCAAGCCCTTGCGACGACGAGGTATTGCACCGACATTCCGCATCGCGCTCCTTATTCGTCGCCAACTATCATTTTCGGATTTGCCGGCTTGCGCAAGGTCAAAACGCTCGCGCCGGCAATTGGGCAAAGGCGAAAAATCGACGTGAGCAATCTTTTTTGGCATGGCTGCGCTTCCAGTAAAACGCTAATACACAAAAGGCGGTTCAACCTATGGAACTCATAGTCAAAGCTAAAGACATCTTTTTGGAATATGCCGGCCGCGATATCCTAGATATCGAAGAGTTGGAAATCTACTCCTACGATCGCATCGGCTTGGTGGGAGACAATGGCGCAGGCAAAACCAGCCTGCTTAAAATTCTGAGCGGCAATCTTACCATTGCGGACGCCGACGTCAGGCGCTTCGGCAGCATTGCCCTCATCGGCCAACTCGATGAACTCGACCTTGATGCGGCTCAGGACAGTGGTGAGATGCTCTCCCGTCTCAACGTCGCCGGAGTGGCGCAGGAGACGATGAGCGGCGGGGAGGAAACACGCGCCAAGATTGCCTCTGCACTCTCCCAGCATGCAAGCGCGATCTTCGCCGACGAGCCTACGAGCCACCTCGACCAAGACGGCATCCGCCTTCTCGTCGGACAACTCAAGGCATTTGATGGGGCTCTGCTCATCGTGAGCCATGACCGTCATTTTCTCGACCAGGTGGTAGACAAGATCTGGGAGCTCAAAGACGGCGGTATTTCCGAATTCTGGGGTGACTACTCCGACTATCTGCGACAGAAAGAAGAAGAGCGCAAAGCTCAGGCGACTCGATACGAAGAGGCGATGCGCGAGCGCGATCGCCTCGAAGCCGCCATCGAAAAACAACGGAAAAAAGCACGGCAGGTCGACGCCAAGCGGAAGGCTGCGAAAAAAAGCAACGAGTATGCAGGTCGATTGGGGCATCAGAAAGCAACCGGCACCAAACAGAAGAGGATGTACCAGGCGGCTAAGGACATGGAGAAGCGCCTCGAAGCGCTCGAAGGGATTGAGGCCCCAGATAGCATTCGCGCCGTGCGGTTCCGCCAGAGCAAGGCCCTGGAACTGCATAGTAAATTTCCCATCTCGGCAGACGATTTCAGCTTGAGCTTCGGCAACTGCATGCTCTATGACCACGCGAAATTCGAGATACCGCTCGGTGCCAAAGTGGCCATCACCGGTGGCAACGGTACAGGAAAGACCAGCCTGCTGAAGGCAATCGCTCGACGCGCCGACGGTATCAACATCTCTCCCAAGGCAGAGATCGGTTACTTCGAGCAAACAGGCTACAAGTTCGACGCCCGTCAGTCTGCGATCTCGTTCATGCAGGATGGTTGCGAGTACAGCATGACCGAAATTCGAGGCATCCTCGCCTCTATGGGAATCGGACCGCGCGACCTGACAAAGGACGTTGGCGTTCTCTCGGGAGGCGAAGTCATCAAGCTGCTACTCGCGAAGATGCTGCTGGGCAGATACAACATCTTGCTCATGGACGAGCCTGGAAATTACCTGGACATCAAGAGCGCCGAAGCCCTCGAGCAGATGATGAGCGCCTATGCCGGAACGATAGTGTTCGTCTCCCACGATAAGAGGCTGGTCGAGAACGTCGCAGACATTGTCTACGAAATAAAGGACACCAAGCTAGTCAAAATCTTTCAGCGCGAATAGCCCTAAATGAGCAAGAAATAATCCCCGAACGGAGACAAGGGAGTAAAACGGCAAAGAAAGAGCCTCCGTCCCAACGCAGGGAACGGAGGCTCTTTAATCGCTTTTACTCATCTCCGTCGCTGGTGGCTTTGTCATGACTCTCGTACGAAACGAAACTCAGCGGCACAGTGCGGCACTCAAAATCGCAGGTCAGAACCCTATCGGCCTACTCCCACTCGATGGCTTCAGTTTTACTGTCCCGACATTCCAGTTGTCCTCAGTTTTCGATGCCGTCTCAAACCGAGTGCCGCCAAGTAACACTATGTCGTGTTTCATCGGCTTCGGGGACAAAAGCCGGGGCAATCTCAAAAACTCATTCCAAACTCGGGGCTTTGAGTTTTCGTTTTTGTCCCAAAGGGCACGGCGGACAGCCTTTAGAGGTTCGATATCGACGAAAACGCCCGCTTTGAAACTCAAGTGCCTTTTCGTGTGCGAGCCGCCAGCTGCAATAGGAAGTGAATCAACGCAGGCGCCTTTCAAGCAGTTTGCAAAACTGCAGGTTGCAGGCCTTCATTGCTAGTAGGGGAAATGAGTAGTCTCAGGTGGCTTGCCCATGAGTTAGCGAGCAGGTTGGGGCTTCGTTGTTGGCGCAATCACTTCGTGCACACTCGAAAGGTCTGTTTAACTTCAGACAGGGCGCCAGTGCCTACGCGCAGTGGCGCAGATGATGGGCAGCAAGAGACAAGCATCTGCTGCCGCCCATCAGAAAGCATCGTACAGGCCATACCACACGTCGGTGTAGATGAAGTCGGCGCCCTTGATGCACTCGGTTGTCGTCGGAGACCTTGCAGTTCTCCTCGCCGATGGCCATGAGGTCGCCCATCTCCTGCGAAGGCGGGCGAGCCGTAGCTCGCCCGACCTGGTACGTCTTACAGACCGTGCTTACCGAGAGCGGCCATGCGCTCATTGATGGTGGCGCGGTATGCCGCAGCCTTCTGCTCGTCGGGCTCGCTCTGGGGGCACAGAGTGGCCAGGATGGCGCGAATGGAGTGCTTGCGGTTCTCGGCCTCGACCCAGCACAGGGAGCGCTCGGGATCGTCCATGACCTCGTCGACGACTTCCTCGCCACGGTTGGCGGGCAGGCAGTGCATGAACATGCTGTTCGGACCGGCAACGTTCATCATATCCCAGGTCACCTGGTACTTCGGATAGAACACATCCATGTAGCTGGAGCTGGAGACTTCACCTTGATTATCAACTTTATCCGAACACCTCCCACATTCATCCGCACATGTGCGGA
>ERZ1031746.72-NODE-72-length-43982-cov-14.511007_pt1 | contig 43982 bp, 35 predicted proteins | sample MGYA00518171_ERZ1031746 | MGnify/ENA primary metagenome ERZ1031746 (study PRJEB33719, sample SAMN04261238) | wastewater metagenome | biome: rural village; feature: human; material: feces | host: Homo sapiens | place: El Salvador | collected 2013-01-07 ...
CACCGTGGGGACACATGTATGTCAATCCTGGTCTAACAGAGCCTTAAAAAATCATTCTGGCGCTATCGGTGCTTTTGATTATTTTGGGACGGGGATGAAATAATCATTTCAGGCCTCATTTCGCCCTCTGAATAATATTTGTCCCGATTCCCGTAATACGCGAAATCTGGGCAATCGTAAAGCCTCGATGTTTCAGCATTGCCAACAGACGATTCCGTTCTTGCTTTGGCAACGTCTTGAGCTGGTAGGGCTCAAGTGGAGCCAATAGAGCCTGTGCGACTTCCAAAGCATCCATATCGGAAACGTGTTTGCCTTCAGGCAAGTAATACGAATTGGGCTTACCGTCTGTACTTGTAAGGTAAAACGCCTCCGAACCACCAAATAGTTCGACAATATCACTGCAATCGCAGATTTCAGGCGTACCGAAATACTCGTGGAAGCTACTCCACCTATACATAGGTGCAGAAGATATGCCTGCCTTCGCAGGATTATCGTGAATGTATCGAACGCAACGGAGCAGCTGCTCATCATCGGAAATAACAACGCTCTTAAAACGCTCTTGAAAAACTGGCCCACGCCTGCCTGTCTTCACATTAAATCGCATAGCATACGCTGTATCTATGGCGTGCATCGCAATACTCATTTGGTTATCGGGGTCATCAAATAGCAGATGCACATGATTGTCCATCAAACACCAAGCAAGCAACCGTATGTGGTCGGATGTAAAACGCTGACTCATCAGATTGAGGAAATAGTAGCGGTCATCATCGTCCTCAAAGATCAGCTGGTCAGCACACCCTTTGACCATAACATGATAATGACCGAGTTCGGATAACACACGGGCAACGCGAGTCATCGAAGCTCTCCCTTCCGAGTTTGCAATAGCTACAGCATACAAAAGGAGGGAAAAGAAAAAACCAAACCGCCCAACAAAGATGAGCGGTTCGGTGAACGGTAGGAATGATTTTTTATCCCCGTCCCAGAAAAATCATTTAGAGGAGGTTGAGGGGGAGCTGGGGAGCGTCGCCCCAGAGCTTCTCGAGACGGTAGAAGTCGCGGGCCTCGGGGGTGAAGACGTGGACGACGACCGAGCCGTAGTCCATGAGCATCCAGGTCTTCTGCTCGCGGCCCTCGATGCAGAACGGATGCTCACCGCAAGCATCGGCGACCTTCTCCTCGATCTCGTCGACGATAGAATCGACCTGACGGTTATTGGCACCGGTGGCGAGCACAAAGTAGTCGCACACATCGGAAAGCTCAGTCAGATCGAGCACTTGCACGTCCTCGCCCTTCTTGTCGTAGGCGGCCTGCGCGGCGGCGCGGGCAACATCTTCGGCGGCGACACCGCTCGCGGACAGCGAGGCGGCGGTGCGGTCGGACGTGGCAACGAAGCTCCTGTGCTCCACACCTTCAAGAATCTGCTCGTCGGTCATGGTCTCGTCGGCCATGGAATACCTCTTTCTAGTCACACCCGAGCTAGCGCAGCTGGGCGTAATGGTTGTAAATCGTAATAGCCGTGGGATAAAGATAGCGCCCGGACTGGATTACGTAGACCAGACCCTGCGCAAAACAGGAGAAGAACAACTCGTCAAGCGTCGACTCCCCCACCATCTTGCGCAGCGCGTGGGCATAATCACCATGACGGTTGGGCTCGATGGCATCGGCCACAAAGACCACCATATCGAGCGGCGTCATGTCGCAGGCGCCCACGGTGTGACGGTCGACAGCCTGGAAAACGGCCGGCGATAGCTCGGGAAATAGCTGCGGAAGCTCATAGGCGGCAACCGGGCCATGCAAAAGTGGCGTCGCGGCGGAAGGAGAGCCGGCAACCTTGATGCCATAGTGCAACGCGCGAGCCACGAGCTCGTCATCGGAGAGTACCTTATCCCAGTCGTGGATCAAGCCGGCGGCGGCGGCATCAAAGCGATCGACGCCATAGACCTCGGCCAGATGAAGTGCGGTCTCGGCAACACCGAGCGAATGCACATAGCGCTTGCGCTTATCCTTCATGCGAACATCAAGCAGCTCTTGAATGCGCTTGAGCAGCGCGCGCTCATCGCCCTCAAACTGATCCTCTACCGACAACGTAGACCCCCATCACTCAAAATCTTCTTGGCCCAGATCGGCATATAGCCTGCGTTTACGAATGTAGCCGAGCACGGACTCGCTCGTAAGATAGCGCACGCTCATACCGAGAGCAACTCGTTTACGAATGTTGGTCGAACTGATCGCCAGCGCCGGAATCTGAATATAGCGCACGTCGAACGGCAGCCCCGACTCTTTGATTCGGGCACGCGCCGTATCGATATCAAAGCCCGGTCGCGTCGCCGCAATAAAGGTAGCAAGCTCGGCGATTCGGTCGGCATCATGCCAGGTCACAATATCGATAATCGCGTCAGCGCCCGTAATAAAGTAGAGCTTTACCTGCGGCGGGTAAAAGTCGCGAAGGGCATGAAGCGTATCGGCCGTATAGGTCACGCCCGGACGGTCGATCTCGAAACGGCTCGCCAAAAAAGCCGGATTCGCAGCGGTGGCGAGGACCGTCATGGCATAACGGTCCTCGGCAGGCGTCACCGGTTTGTCAAGCTTAAAGGCGGGAGAGCCGGCCGGCATAAAGAGTACGGCGTCCAAGTCGAGCGACTCGCGCGCCTGCTCGGCGGTAACCAAGTGCCCGTAATGAATCGGGTCGAAGGTGCCACCCATAATACCAAGCCGAAACTCCTGACCATCCCTGATAGGCGGCTCAGGCAGACCAATTCCACCGCGCAGCGACATGACCTACTCGCCCTCCGGGGTCTCGACATCGTCCGTGACTTCTGCCGCGTCGACGACCTCGACACCCTCGTCCGCAGCATCGGTTGCGTCAAAAACCTCAACGGCAACGTCCTCGCCTGCGTCCTCAAGCTCCTCCTCGAACTCCGAGAAGTCCTCGGCGCCCTCAAAGTCAAAGGCGCGCTGGCAAATGCGGACCTCGTCGCCCGCACGGCAGCCGGCCTTTTCGAGCGCGTCGTCAACACCCATGCGCGCAAACTTGTGCTGCAGGTAGATGACGGCTTCCTCGTTTTCCCAGTCGGTCTGGATAACCATGCGCTCGATGGCGCGACCGACCACGCGGAAGGCATGGGGCTCTTCCTGAACAATACGGAAACGCTTCTCACGCTGCAGGCGACGGCGCTCCCACTCGTCGTCGCGCAGATCGACCGGCTCATCGGAGACAGCCAACTCGGCGCGCAGCTGAGCCACCTGCTCGCCCACGGCAAGCATCAGCGTGTTGAGGCCGGCACCCGTCACAGCAGACACGGCAAAGAACATATGCCCATCGTCGAGCGCGGCGCGTTTGAGGTCGGCAATCTTGTCAGCCGTGCCCGGCGCATCGCATTTGTTGGCGACGACGATCTGCGGACGCTCCGAAAGCTCGGCACCATACTGCTCGAGCTCACGGTTGATGATGCGATAGTCCTCAACCGGATCACGATCCTCAAATCCGCCCGTCATATCGACGACGTGCATAATCAAAGCAGTGCGCTCGATATGGCGCAGGAACTGATGGCCCAGGCCACGGCCCTCGCTCGCACCCTCAATAAGACCCGGAACATCGGCAACGACATAGGAGTACTCGCCGGCACGCACCATACCCAGGTTGGGCACGAGCGTGGTAAACGGATAGTCGGCGATCTTGGGACGGGCGGCACTCATGCGCGCGATGAGTGAGGACTTGCCGACCGAGGGAAAGCCCACGAGCGCGGCATCGGCCATGAGCTTCATCTCGAGCTCAATCCAGTGCTCCTCGGCCGGCTCGCCCAGCTGGGCGAACGCAGGCGCGCGGCGCACCGACGTCACAAAGTGTGTATTGCCCAAGCCACCGGCACCGCCGGGCGCTACGACAACGCGCTCGCCGTCGTGCACCAGGTCGGCAATCTCGAACATCGGGGTCTGCGTCTCGGGGTCGAGCTCGCGCACTACGGTGCCCATGGGGACCTTGAGAATCAGGTCCTCGCCGCTCTTACCGTTACGACGGGCGCCCTGACCGTGCGTTCCGCGCTCGGCACGAAAGTGATGCTTAAAGCGGTAATCGATCAGCGAAGACAGCTGAGCATCGGCCTGGATGACGACATTGCCGCCACGACCGCCGTCGCCGCCATCGGGGCCACCCTTGGGGACAAAGGCCTCGCGCCTAAACGACATGCATCCGGCACCGCCGTCGCCGCCGCACACGTTAATGCGGCTGATATCGGTGAACTGTGACAACAAAATCGCCTCCTACAAAAAGAGGGAGACCCTTGAATCCTAAAACTCAAGTGCCTCCCACATATGTGCTCTATGAAGGGTGAATTACGCGTTCGCGAGCGGGCGTACGCTGACCCTGTGCTTGATACCCTTGTGGAACTCAACGGTACCGTCGACCAGCGCGAACAGCGTGTCGTCCTTGCCACGGCCAACGTTCTCACCCGGGTGGATGTGCGTGCCGTGCTGACGAACGAGAATCGTGCCCGTGGTTACCGTCTGGCCGGCGAAGCGCTTCGTGCCAAGGCGCTGACCGCGGGAGTCACGGCCATTACGGGAGGAACCGAGTCCTTTTTTGTGTGCCATTGTGTATACCTACTCTTTCGTTACGAGTGTAATCTACTCGGCGACGGGAGCCTCGGCAACAGCCTCAGCCTCTGCCTTGACAGCCTTCTTGGCGCGGGACGTAGCCTGAACCTTCACGATCTTCAGCTTGGTGAGCTGCTGACGGTGACCCTTCAGGCGACGATAGCGCTTACGCTTGTGGAACTTGAAGACCAGCTGCTTCTCGCCCTTGAACTGCTCAACGATCTGAGCGGTAACCTTGGCCTTGGCCAGCTTGTCGGGATCGGTGACGATCTTCTTACCATCGTTGAGGAAGATGACCGGCAGGGTGACCTTGTCGCCCTCATTGCCCTCGATCTTCTCGACGGTGATGACATCGTCGGTGGCGACCTTGTACTGCTTGCCGCCCGTGTTAACGATTGCGTACATGTTTACTTGCCCTTCATGCATCAGTTAGTGCAACAGCCGAATATAGTAGCAGGCGATAATACCCCCGTCAACGAGTATGTGGAGCAAATCCACAAGTTCGCACAGGTATGGGGCTGACGAGTCGGCCCTCGTCGTCCTCGCATGCTTGATTCTGACGCTCGACATCGTAGGAGCAGATGGTCACGAGGTCTTGCATACCGGTGGAAACAATAGGTGCATCGACGCCCGGGGTCAAGCCCTGCAACAAAACATCAGCAGCAGAAAGCAAAATCTCCGGACGCATGGAGCCCTCGTTGTCGGCATGGGTGTCGAGCATGAGCACCAGATGGTCCTCACACTCCCCCGCCGTGAGCTCATAGCCCACCAGTGTGTGGTCAAGGTCTAGGCGCTTGCTCTTTTTGCCGCGCGCATAGTCAATGCCATGACCCGCGCGCAGCGTGTCGATCGCAGCGCGCACCTCGTCGGCGCTCACGGGGGCTTTGGGGTCAAGGTGCAAGTCGATGCGGTACGACAGACGTGTAAGCTGAGCCGTCAGCGCCGGCGTGCGTACGTCGATGTAGGCAGCCTCGATGGGCGCCAAATCGGCCGGGGACGCCGCGGCCAGGCGCTCAATGGCCTCGTCAAGCGCGACGAACTCGGTCATAAACAGGTCATACCACTCGCAGGTCGACGACGTGCCCACGGGCAGCGCCGACGAAAAGCCCACGCGCATATGCGGCGAGAAGCCCTGCGTCACGGCATAGGGCAGGCCCGCACGGCGCACGATGCGCTCAATGGTATGGATTAGTTCCAGATGGCCCAGGTACTTAAGGCGATCACGCTTGCCGTAGCGAACGCGCAGCCTAAAGAGCGTAGAACTGTCGGTCAAGCGCTCACTCATGCGCGATCACCCATCAATACGTTCTTGGCGTGGAGCGTGGGACAGATTCCGCAGCCGGTGCACGACGTGCGGGTGCAGTCGGGCGTCGTGACACCCTCGAGCGAACGGCGGTATTCGCGCTCGAGGAAGCCGCGCGAGCAGCCGGGGCTCACGTTCTCCCAGGGCAGGCGCCAGTCCAGCTCGTAGGGCAGGTGTACGAGCTCGTTGAGGTCGATGCCGTTTTTGGCAGCGGCCTCCTTCCAGTTGTCGAGCGAGAAGTGCTCCACCCAAGCGTCGAAGCGCGAGCCCGCACGCCAGGCATCGATGATGACCGGCGTCATATCGCGGCCGGCACGGGAGAGCGCGGCCTCGATAAGCGAGGTCTCCGCATCGTGGTAGTGTACGCGAACGGCGCGGTTGCGCACGCTCGTGATGAGCAGCTTCTGGCGGCGCTTGACGTCGTCGTAGTCGAGCTGCGGGCACCACTGAAAGGGTGTTGCCGCCTTGGGGATGAACACCGAAACAGAGATAGACACCGAGATAGACCCGCGGCGCGCCTTGGGCACCACGGAGCGGCCGAGCTCCAGCACGTGATCGGCAAGGTTGGCGATAGCCACGATGTCCTCGTCGCGCTCGCCGGGAAGACCCATCATGAAGTAGAGCTTCATGCGGTTCCAGCCGGCCTCGAAAGCCGCCTTGGCCGCGCGGTCCAGGTCCTCCTCGGTCACGTTCTTGTTGATGATGTCGCGCATACGCTGGCTGCCCGCCTCGGGCGCAAACGTCAGGCCGCCCTTCTTTTCGCCGGCGACCGACTCGGCCATATCAACGCCAAACGAATCCAGGCGCTGCGACGGAATGGACACGCGAATGCCCGTGTCCTCCAGACGGCGGTTGAGCCTACCGAGCACGTCGCGGATGCAGGAGTGGTCGGTCGTCGAAAGCGAGGTCAGCGACACCTCGTCATAGCCAGTCTTTTCCAAGCCCTGGATCACCGAGGACACGATCTGGTCAGCCGAGCGCTCGCGCACCGGGCGATACGTCATGCCGGCCTGGCAAAAACGACAGCCGCGGGCGCAGCCACGCAGGATCTCGATAGACAGGCGATCGTGGACGAGCTGCGCATACGGCACGCACGACTGAGAAAGCGGATTGGTGGCACCAAAGTCCTCGACGACGCGCTTGTAGACTACCGGCGGGACGTCCTTGCCCTCGCGCGGCACGGTGTAGCCATGCGGCGAGCAGGGCTCGTCATAGCGCACCTCATACAGGGATGGCACATAGGTACCGGTGACCGTCGCGAGCTGCTCGACAATCTGAGCGCGCGAAACGCCCTCGTCGCGCAAGCGGCGATGCAGCTGACAGATCTCGAGCAGCGACTCCTCGCCCTCGCCAATCAGGATGGCATCGAAGAAGGCCGCATACGGCTCGGGGTTATACACCGAGGGACCACCGGCGATGATAATGGGATCGTCCTCGGTACGGTCGGCAGCCAACAGCGGAATGCCGGCGAGATCGAGCGCCTCGAGAAAGTTTGTCACAGCCATCTCGTGCGGCACGTGCATGCCGACGATGTCGAACGAGGCCACGGGCGCTGCGCCCTCGAGCGACAGCAGAGGAATCCCCGCCTCGCGCATGGCATCGCCCATATCGGGCCACGGTACGTAGCCGCGCTCGCAGGAAATGCCCTCGGCCTGATTAAGGATGTTGTAGAGAATGGCGATGCCCTGGTTGGGCAGACCGACCTCATACACGTCCGGATAGATCATGCAGCAGCGATAGTCGGCATCGGCCTTAGAGAGCGTACCCCACTCGTGGTCGATATAGCGACTCGGCTTCTCGACCTTGGCGAGCAGCGGCTCGATCAGATGAAAACAGTCTTGGTATGGAACGCGCAACAGAAAACCCCTAAGCAGCGAGATCAGATGCATCTTGGTAGGACGCCATAGGACGGGTAGCGCCGGCGACCGTGGTCACCACATCGCGAACGCGGGAGAACGTGGCAGTGACTACCTCGTTGGCGCGGCTGTAGTCGACATCGCGCTCGTAGAGCGAAACGAGCGCACGGCCCATGCCATAGGTGCCCGCGGCAGCAGTGAGCGCCTTAACAGCAAAGCCGATGTGCGGCGTCTGCTTCACCAATGCGCGGGTGACGGCGCGAATCACCAGACCGCCGGCGAGCACGCCCGCGACCTCGTAGCCGCGCTCGGGCTTTATGCGGCGCCCAAAAATGGCCGCCAGCTCAAAGAGCATGCCCACCTGCGCCAGCGCCATCACGGGATAGTCGGCACCCGGCAAAAACACCAGGGCGCCCGTCGCCATGTTGGTGAGCGCGCACGAGGTAATGATGCGATTTGCCGCCGCGATGCGCATAAAGGCAAAGTTGGCGGCAAAAGCCGTCTCCTTGTCCGTACGATCGAGGATCCAGCGGGCAAGCGTCTCGAGCAGATAGGTCTTATCGGTCGCCGCCACCACGCCGAGCATGGGCGTAGATTCCTCAACGAACGGTACCTCGACGGCGGACTCGGCAAGCACGCACACGGGCGCACCGGCAATCACGAGCTCCTGCACAGCGCTCTCCAGGCGGTCGGATCCGCACGAGAGGACCAACACCACGTCGGTATCGGCTTTGGGAACGATACGGTCCTCCCCCAGGCGATCAACACGCACAATACCCGAAGTTGTCTGCGGCACAAAGGCATCGCGCACCGTCTCGACCAAAAAGCGAGACGCAGTCGAATCAAGGTAAACCGAGACACGCACCGGCGTATCGGAATCCTTCTTAACAGACGCGCCCATCTTAAAAGCGCTGGTCAACTTATCTACGGGAATCTTCATGGCAAACCCCTCCAGCGGTTACGCGGCGCCCGAACGATGCCGCCATATGGATTGTACGATACCCACCGTCAGCAACTGAATCATCATCGACGACGAACCAAAACTAATAAACGGCAGCGGAATACCGGTAATCGGCATCATGCCAATGCACATGCCGATGTTCTCGAAGGTCTGGAACGCCCACATGCCGACGATACCCACGCACGATAGGCGCAAGAACAGCGACTCACACTTAAAGGCAACGCGAATTGTCGAGAAGATCAACAGCACGTAGAGGCACAGGAGCAAAAAGGAGCCGCAAAAGCCAAAGGTCTCGGACAGGAAAGAGAAGACGAAGTCGGTGTGAAACTCGGGTAGAAAGCCACCGACCGACTGCGTCGCGTGGCCCAGGCCCTTACCAAAGAAGCCACCCGACCCGACGGCAATGAGCGACTGCTGCAGGTTGTAGGCATTATCCGAATCGGCTTTGTCGGGGTCGATGAAGACTGTCAGACGGTTCATCTGATACTGTTTGATAAGCACGTCGTGGCCAAGGAGCGAATCAAAGACCGAGTCGAGCGCCAGGATGAGTGCAATCAAACCGACCAGCAGGGCCAAGGTCGACAGCACCCATTCACGGCGTGCACCGCTCATGCAGATGACGATGGCACCCGAGACCAGCACGACCAGGCCCGAGCCTAGGTCGCCCATGACAACGACGGCCAAAAACGGGATGGACAGCATGCCGCAGAGCTTGACGTAGTCGCGAACGGTATCGATGCGGCCGTTGTATTGCGAGCCGAGCGTGGCGATAAAGAAGATGGTGATGAGCTTGGCGAGCTCAACGGGCTGGAAAGTCAGGCCGATACCGGGGATCTTGATCCAGCCTGTCATACCCAGACCGCCCGTATAGGACAGGCCCGGAATCTTGGGCGAGAAGATCACGATCAGGTCGATGACGAGCAATGCCGTCGAGAAATTGGAGATGCCACGCAGGTCGGTGCGCCAGACGAGCACCGCCAGCACCGCGCCAATGCCAATGCCCAGCAGGTGGCGCGAGAACGAGGCATCGGCCTTAAACTGCGAGGCCGACCAAATGATGATGGCGCCATAGGCAACGAGCGCGACGGTAGCCAGCAGCACACCGATGTGTACCTTCTGGCGAAACGTGCCGCGCGAGGCCGAGAGCTGCTTGTTAACGCGGTCCAGGCTGCTGCGGGAGCCGGTCTTGGTTGTGCGGAACAGGTCCGCCGGCGAAAAATCCATCGCAACCTCCTATCGAACCGAAGAATCGCCCGTAGCCGATGAGGTATCGGGCTCGTCATAAATCACGCCGAGCACGTCGCGCACGACATGCATCGCGGTATCTGAGCCGCCGCCGCCCTGCTCCAGGACAGTCGCGATGACATACTTGGGATCATCGGCCGGTGCATAGGCGCAAAACCATGCGTATTCGTCCTCGCCGCTTTTCTCGCCCGTGCCCGACTTGCCGTACACCTGCGGCGTCAGGCTGCTAAAGTGGGCGGCCAGCGACGTCGAGGCCGTGTAGATCACGTCGTGCATACCGTTGCGGACGAGCGCCAAGTCGGCATCGCTGTTGATCTTGGCCTCCAGGCGTTTCTTCTTGCCCTTGCCGTTGTACTTATAGGCATCGCCGTCGCCATCGCGCGACACGGCAGACAAAAACACGTGAGGCACGTACTGTTTGCCGCCGTTGGCAAGACCCATATAGGCACACGCCATCTGCAGGGGCGTCACCAAGATGTCACCCTGGCCGATGGCAATGTTGGTCATATCGCCGGCATTCCACTTGCGGTCCTCGGCAGAGGCATCGGTAAAGTACGACTCTTTCCATTCGGCATCGGGAATGCGGCCCGCGCCCTCACTCGGCAGATCGATACCGCAGGTCTTGCCCAGCCCCCAACGGCGAAAGACCTCCTGCAGACCCTCGGGGTGCTGGTCGTTGTAGAAAAATGCCTTGCCCATGTCGTAGAAGACGGGGTCGCACGAGTTGGCGATACCCGACTGCAGCGTCATGATGCCGTGGCCAGACGTCAGCCAGCAGCGCTTGCCCCAAGCCTTGCCCAGGCCCGTCCAATAGCCCGTGCAGTTGGTTGTCTGCGTTGAAGTGTAGGTTCCAAACTCAAGACCGGCCAGTGCCGAGAGAGGCTTAATGGTCGAGGCCGACATGTACTGGCCACTAATAGCGCGGTTGAGCAGCGGATGTGAGCCCTTGTCGTCGTTGAGCTCGGTCCACACGTCGTTGGAGACACCACCGATAAACACGGACGGATCGAACTTGGGCTCACTTGCCATGCCCAGAATCTCGCCGTTGTTGGGATCGAGGCACACAACGGCGCCGTTGCCGGCATTGCTGTGGCCCGTGGTCTTGGCGAGTTCGATAGCACCCGCTAGCGCCGTCTCGCAGGCTTGCTGAATCTTGAGGTCGAGCGTGAGCTTAATGTCGGAACCGGCCTTGGCGGGCACGGCGCCGGCCTGCCCGGTCACGTTGCCCGAGGCATCGACCTTCACCGTCTGCTCGCCGCGAATACCCTGCAGCAAGTTCTCGTAGTAGCTCTCGACGCCCGCCTGGCCCACGATATCGCCCGACTGGTACGTAATCTGACCGGCTGCGCCATCGCTATCGCCCGAAGCCTTCTTATTCTGCGCCTCGAGCTGTTCGGAGGTGATGGTACCGGTGTAGCCCAAAATGTGACAGGCCGTCTCGCCGTACGGGTACTGGCGCTCGGTGCGCTCGGCAATCTTCACGCCCGGGAACTCACCGGCATGCTCCTTGATATAGGCAACCGTGGAGCGGCGCACGTCCGTCGCGATGGTATGCAGGCTCTGAGCGCCCTCGGAATTGTCCTGGATATTGCGCAGCACCGCAACATAGGGCATACCGAGCACATTGGCAAGATGGCGCACCAGCACGGTGTCATCGGCCAGGTCGCGATAGGCGACGACGGCAAGCGAGGGACGGTTTTGCACAAGTGCCACGCCATTGCGATCAAGGATTCGCCCGCGCACAGCCGGCGTGGTGACGGTACGGGTCTGGTTGCTCTTGGCCTGCTTATCGTAGTAGCCCGACGAGACCATCTGCATACCCCACAGCTTGACGGCGAGCGCGGCAAACATCGCGCCCACGCCGGTGGTGAGGATGGAGAAGCGACCCTTGAAGGCGGTCGCGGCGGTATTGCCCTCGCCCTCGGTGGCGCGCGGGGCCGTTCCATGCTGCGTATCGTAGGTAAAACGGGAATCGCCGCGGCGCATGATGACCAGCGCAACCACAATGGCCACGACCAGCACGATACCGGCGATGATGACCGTCATCTGGGAAGACATCTATGGGCCTCCCCTATTTGAGTTTGCGGGTCTTGGGCTTGAAGCGCATGCCCGCCTGACGACCACCGCGTGCGGAGAATCCGTAACCGGACTGCGGCACGACACCGGACAGCAAAAACGGAATGGCAACCAGGCCCGTCAGGATCGAAGACGGCAGGGCGTGTCCAAAAACAGCCACCACAAAGCTCGTCTCCAGACCCATAAACAGCAAGATGATGCTGTAAACCACGTTGATGGCAAGTGCGAAGGCGCCCACGGTAATACCGCGCGCGCTCGGGGAGCCGCCCGTCTGACCGGCCGCGCTGTGCACCAGGGCAAAACTGCCCACCGTCAGCAGCAGCGACATAACGCCCACCGGAACGGCGGCGGAAAGATCATAGAACAGGCCACTGCAAAAACCGCAGACGACAGCCCGCGTGGGGTCGCCCGAGAACACACTCAGGCACACCAGGATAATCATGAAGTTGACGCGACCGCCCGCAATGGAGATCTGCGGTGCCAGGCCTGCCTGCAGCAGCACGCACACGATGGCGGCGATCACAAACGTGCGGGAGCTCGCCCCCTGCTCGTGTAGATCCATGGACACGCCCTCCCTATTCGCTCGAGCCGGAATCGGTTGTCTCGGACGAGTCGGAGCTCTCGTCCGAACCCCCGTCCTTCGTCTTGGTCGCAGCGTTGCGCGAGGTGCCCTGCGGCGTGCTGTTGGCCGTGCTCACGTCCTCATCCGAGGCCGACTGCTCGTCGGTCAGCGAGGTGATGACGAGCACCTCCTCATTATTCTCTGCCGTGGTCTGGGCGCGTACGACAATGGTGTAATACACATCGTTGGCCGACTTCTCCACCGAGGAAACGGTGCCGAGCGGCAGGCCCTTGGGGAACACGCCGCCAATGCCAGAGGTCACGATGATGTCGCCCACTTTGACATCGGAGTCGACGCTCACGTACTCAAGGCGCAGGGTGCCATCGGGCTGGCCCTGCAGCATACCCTGGGCGCGCGTATCCTGCACCATAGCCGACACGCCCGAGTTCTCGTCGCCGATCAGGCGCACAGTAGAGGTCTTGGCCGATACCTCGATAATCTGGCCGATAACACCGGCAGAACTCGTCACGGGCATGTTGATGGTAAGGCCGTCGGCAGAGCCCTTGTCGATGGTAACAGTCGAGGTCCAGGCATCGCCCGACGCACCGACAATACGAGCAGCGGTCGACTTAAGGTTGTAGGTCGATTGCAGCCCGACCAGGCCCTCCAGGCGCTCGGCAGTCTTTTGAGCCTCGGAAAGCTCGGCGACCTTAGAGGTCAGCACCTCGTTTTGCTTCTTGAGGTCGTCGAGCGACTCCTGCGAAGCCGTGAGGTTGGAGAACACGTTGCCGATCGCGTTGAAGGGAGCCGCCGCGGCCGAGCCCACAAAGCGCACCGGCGAGGTAATCGTCGTCACACCCGAGCGCACGGCATGAATCGGCCCGGCCTCGCCCTCACGGATATAAAACGTGAGCAGCAACACCGAAATCAGGCTGAAAACAATCAACGGGCGCATACCCGTTGATTGTCGCTTGGTATTCAGATTTGGAGAGAAACCCGAAGATCGTGCCAAATGGAATCCACCTTTTGGAAATTAAGCATTGGTCTGGACGAAGCCACCGTCAAAGGCGTTGGCCTCGAGCACGCGGGCGCAGCCGTTGACGACGTTATCGAGCGCCGTGGGGCTGACGTTGACCGAAACGCCGGTCTCATCGCGCAGGCGCACGTCGAGGCCGCGCAGCAGCGCGCCGCCACCGGTCAGCAGAATGCCGTAGTACATAAGGTCCGAGGCAAGATCGGGCGGCGTGGCGTCCAGAGCGTCCTTGACGGCCTTGGCCATCTCGTCGAGCGGCTTGTTGAGCGCGCGACGTATCTCCTCGCTCTCGATACGCACGGTCTTGGGCAGGCCCGTGATAACGTCGCGTCCGTTGACCTCGACGTCGAGCTCATCCTTGAGCGGCACGGCGGAGCCGACCTTGATCTTGATGTCCTCGGCCGTGCGCTCGCCGATAGCCAGGTTGTAGGCATCGCGAACATGGGTGAGGATAGCCTGGTCGAACTCGTCGCCGGCAATGCGGATGGACTGCGACACGACAATACCGCCCATAGCGATAACGGCGACCTCGGTGGTGCCGCCGCCGATATCGATGACCATGGAGCCCGTGGGCTCCTCAACGGGTAGGTCGGCTCCGATGGCAGCCGCCATGGGCTCCTCGATCAGGTAGGCCTGGCGAGCGCCGGCCTGGATCGTAGCCTCAAAGACGGCTCGCTTCTCGACCGACGTGACGCCGGAGGGAACGCAGACGACGACGCGCGGACGCGGAGTCCACGGATAGCGCTTCTCGGAAGCCTTGTCGATAAAGTAACGAAGCATGGCCTCGGTGACATCGAAGTCGGCGATGACGCCGTCCTTAAGGGGGCGAACGGCCACGATGTTGCCGGGCGTGCGGCCGAGCATACGCTTGGCCTCGATGCCGACTGCCAGGATGCGCTCGTCGTTCTTGTCGATAGCGACAACGGAGGGCTCGCGGATGACGATGCCCTTGCCGCGCACGGAGACGAGCGTATTGGCGGTACCGAGGTCGATAGCGAGATCGCCCGCATAGCTACCGAAGAACATATCCATCAAAGAAAACAACGCAACTCCTGATGTGTTGGATGATTGCTGGAAGACTACTAGCCCATCATACTAGCGCAAGCCCGGCACCTCACTTGCGGTGAAGCGCCGGGCAGAGCCAAATCTCATAAGGTCACTACTGCTTGTCAGCGGACGGGAAATCGATATCGAAGGAGGAAACGGCCCAACCGATATGGTTGTCGGAGCGCACGAACTTGACGGTGTACTCCTGCTCGCCGCCCTTGGACAGCGACGCCTTGACCTTGGCGGTGGTCTCGGTCATAGACTGGTCCATGCCCTCAATGGAGACGGTGGCGCCCTGCGGAATCGAGGAAATGATCATCGACTTGGCGTCCTCGGACAGGCTGGAGGCCAGGCAGGACTCGGCCCTGGCGGTATCGCCGTCACCGGCAGCCTGGAACAGGTCGGTGACAACAGACTCCTGCGAGGGAAAGCCCAGGCCGCGCGTGTAGGCAAAGCCAAGACCGCCTGCGGCAATGACGATCAGCAGAAGCAGCACCAAGAAAACCTTGAGGCCCGTGTGGCGATGGCGACGACGGACCTTGGCCTCCTTGCGGTCCTGCTGAACCATCTCGGACTCGGACAGGGTGAAGAAGCCGGTGTCCGAGGGGTCGGGCATAAATTGACCGGTAGCACCCGTGGGGTCGAGCGGGTCGACGGCGGGAGCATCCATCGCGGGAGCCGGCGCCGTGGCCATGGCCGTCTGGGCCGAAAGAGCAGCGAGGGAATCGTGCACGCGGGCAAGCTCGTCGGCCTGCTCGGGCGTGAGCTGGTAGATACCGTCGGCGGTGGCGGCGTTAAAGGCATCGAGCGCGTCAGAGGGACGACCGGCGGCAGAGAGCGCCTGGCCCATGCCGGCGTTAAGCGCACGCGTGTCATCGCGCGGACCGGCAAAGTCGATGGCCGTGCGGTAGGTCTCTACGGCGTCTGCCGGACGGCCGAGCTTAATGAAGCAGCGGCCCAAATCGCCGAGGGCGGCGGCGGGAGCCGGGTTGGCACCATCGATGGCGGCCTGACGGAAGGCAGTACCGGCGTTGGCATAATCGCCCGACTGGAACAGGGCGTTGCCCAGACCCAGATAGGCCTTAAACGGCGTGGCATAGGATGCATCCTGCGTTGCAGCGGAGAAAGCCTGGGCTGCGGTCACATAGTCACCCACGGCAGCAAGCGCCTTGCCGCGGTTGGTGAGCAGCGCGCCGCGCTTGCCATAGGTACCGTCGTTGAGGGCGGCGGCGTAGGCCTCGGCGGCCTCGGCATACATGCCCAGGTGCATCAAGGCGTTGCCGCGCAGATGGTCGGCCTCGCCCATAATCTCGCTGGGGGTCTTTGCCGCACCGAGCATCTGGGCGGCAGCGGAATAATCACCCGCGCGATAAGCGGCGCGGCCCTGTTGGATCAGCTGGCTATTCAAGGAAGTCCCCTTTACTCGTGAACGATCTCGACGTGGACGATCTCGTCGCCGGCACGCAGCTGCGAGATGACGTCGAGGCCCTCGACCGTGGTGCCAAAGACGGTGTAGCCGGAGTCGAGGTTATGCTGAGCGCCCAGGCAGAAGTAGAACTGCGAACCCGCGGAATCGGGATCCATGGAACGTGCCATGGCAAGCGCGCCGTCGACATGGCTGTTACGCGGGTTGGTAGCGAACTCGCCCTTGATGCAGTAGCCGGGGCCGCCGGTACCGGGCATGCCGTCGGGGCCCTCAAGACCGGCGGCGACATCGGCGCCGGACATATCGCGGGTATTGGGGTCGCCGCCCTGGATCACAAAACCGGGCACATAGCGATGGAACTTAAGGCCGTCATAGAAGCCCATCGTGGAAAGCTCGCAGAAGTTCGCCACATGGATGGGGGCGCCCTCACCGTCAAACTTGACCTTGATGGTGCCCTTCGACGTCTCGATCACCGCGCACTCGTCACCGACGAGCTGGTACTCGGGCGTATAGAGCTCTTTCTTAAAACCAAACATGTGGTTCCTTCCTCGTGCGTTTAAAGCATATTTGTACGAATTGTAGCAATAAGCACGGGCTTCCATCAATTGCGCACGCAGGTTATGCCGCCGGAGGGCAACAAATTACGAACGCTGCTGCGGCTTCCATGCGCTCACGTTGGCGTCGTACTGGTTCAGCGCGCTGTTGCCGCCCTGCGCGATGGGCGCCAGGATCTCGCTTTGTCGGGCGCTCAGCGACTCACCGTCAGGAATGGACAGCGAGATATCCCAGCTCTGGCAGATCACGTCGACACGCTCGTACATCCACTGGGCAAGCTGCTTTAGATGATCGATGTCCTCCGCATAGGCCGTGTCGTCTTGAACCTTGAGGTTGTTGAGCTCATCCTGCGTCTTTTTAATCTGATCGCGTAGAGCATAGGCGCTCTGCGACAGCTCCTGGCGGGTGGAGAGCGGTGTACGCAGATAGCCGTTATTAAACGAATCGATGACCTCACCGATCTGATCATCGTCGCTGTACGACACGATGGTCTGGAACAGGCCGTCGAGCTTGGTGTAAAGCTGGTCGTCGGTTAAGACGGTCTCCTTTTGAACGGCCTCGGACGCATCCTCTTGCTTGGGCTCTTTCTCGGCGGCCTCGCCCTTTTGGCGCGACGGGAAGGTGGTCTTGGCAGCCTGGCCAAACTGGTTGTAGAAGCCGGGCATGACGCCCATGGGATCGGTAGTCACAAACCAATACGCACCACCGCACACGGCGGCGAGCACCGCGATGACGATGAGCGGTTTGGGGATATGGCGCTTGTGCTTGTGATAGGCATCCTCGTCGGGGTGGGCCTTGCGCTTGGGCTTTTGCTTTTTGGGCTGGGCATCATCGCGCAGGGACACCGGCGTGGGGATATCGACCTTGGGGATGCCAAAGTCCTTATCGAAGGCAGGCAGCACGCAGGTCTCGTTGGGGTCGGCTGCATCGGAGAGCACCGCGGCGGCAGACGCCGGTGCGTGGGGCACCTCGGTATCGATCTGTTCCTGCGTCAGGCGCGGAAAGCCGGCCGTGCGCCCTGCGGCCAGGTCGGATGCGGCCGCGTTCTCGGAAAGGATGCCCGGCGCGGGGCGACCGCACTTGGGACAGGTACGGTCATGCGGGGACAGGCGGGCGCCGCAGCCGTCGCAGAACACGAACTCAGTATGCTCGGGGCCATCGCCCGGACCAACGTATGCGTTGCAATAGGGGCAGAACGAGGCGCCGTCCTCGATGGTCTTTAGGCAATGCGGGCAGATCACGGCATCCTCTTTCCGAAGCAATTCAAACAATTGAGGTTAGAGCATAACATCGCCACGGCCCCACAAGCGCAAGGCACCAATTCAACATCGCTAAGGTAGCTAATTTGGGACGGGGCTTTTTTAGCTGCCCTGCCGCCAATTGGCCAAATCGATCGCGTCATCAACTAGGGCAGCTAAAAAAGCCCCGTCCCAAATTAGCTACCCTGTGAGGTGTGGTTATTTTTTCTTCTTGCTTGGCATCGAGACTTTGATGCCCTGGGCCGATTTGGTCACGCGGGAGCGCTTAACACCGGCGCTCTTCTTTTTCTTGGGCTGGGTCTGGGCCACGCCCTCAAGTGCACGGGCTTCGGCCTCGCGGACAGTGCGCGCCTCACGGCGCTGCGCCATATCGGCGGCAACGCGCTTGGCAAAACGCTCGGCGGTCGATCCCGTCGAGCTCACCTTGCCGCCGCCGCGACCCAGGCGAACGCGCACGCCACGGCCAAAACCGGTAGCCACATGACGGCGACGGGGCTTGAGCGAGTCCATCATCGTGGCAAGCTTAAAGAACACCGCGCAGGTAAAGACGACGATAACCGCCAAGATGACAATCTGACCCATCGACAGGTTGGCGATCGACAGCAGCCCCGGGAACCCGATAACGCCCGTCAAAATACCAGCGACGACAAACACGAAAAGCACCACGCGCAAGGGCGTGAGCGGCTGCGAGATGCGCCAGATCAGGCTGACGCTCGCCGCGCACGACGTGAGCAGGCACATGGTCGAAAGCGTAAGCTGGCTAAAGCCAAATACGCGCGCCACAAAGATATCGAGCGCCGCGGCCAAAATGACCGCAATCGACGCCGGCAGCGCACGCTTGAGCACGTTGGTCAAGAACGACCCCTTCACGCGGGTGTTGTTGGGCTCAAGGCCCAGCACAAAGCCCGGCGCGCCGATGCAGAAGAAGTTGATGAGCGTCATCTGAATGGGCTCGAAGGGGTACGGCGGCAGCGCGATGCACAGCGCCGCCAGACCCATCGAGAAGAGCGTCTTGGTCAGAAAGAGCGCGGCAGAGCGCTGCAGGTTATTGATAGAACGACGGCCCTCGGCCACCACAGCGGGCATCGAGGCAAAGTCGTTATCGACGAGCACGATCTCGGCCACATTGCGCGCGGCATCGGAGCCGGCGGCCATCGCCACGGAGCAGTCGGCCTCCTTGAGCGCCAGCACGTCGTTGACGCCATCGCCCGTCATGGCCACGGTGTGCCCGCGGCGCTTGAGCGCCTGTACGAGCTCGCGCTTCTGCTGCGGCGTCACGCGGCCAAAGACGTGATAGCGGTCCACCGCCGCATCGAGCTTGGCTGGCGTATCGAGGGTCGTGGCGTCCACGTAAGCGTCGGCGCCCAGCACGCCCACCACGCGCGCGATCGACGAAACCGTACGCGGGTCGTCGCCGCTGATCACGTTGAGGGTCACGCCCTGCTCGTTAAAGTAGCCGATAGTCTCGGCCGCCGAGGTACGGATCTCGTCACGGATGGACACAAAACCCACGGGCTCGGCCTCGCCCACCATATCGCCGTCGGGCGTAAAGCCGTCCACGCGTGCCACCACGAGCACACGGCAGGTATCGGCGAGCTCGGCCACACGATTCTCGACCTGCGCAAATGCTCGATCAGAGAGCACAAACTGCGCGGCGCCCATCACATAGGAGCCCTGCGCAAACGACGCGCCGCTCCACTTTTTGGACGACGAGAACGGAATGACCGACAGTGGCTCAGACACCTCGACCGGACGATCGGCGTAATAGTTGAGCAGCGCCTGGCAGGTCTCGTTGGCATCTGCAGAGGTCGCACGCGCCACGTTGGAGAGCGCGAAGTCGAGCACCGTGGTCTCGACGGGAACAGCAGCCTCGTCCGCGTCCGCGCCAAAGCCAACACCCTCAACAGGCAGCGGGTAGGTGCCCTCGACCTCCATACGGCCCGAGGTAATGGTGCCCGTCTTGTCCAGGCACAGCACGTCGACGCGCGCGAGCGTCTCGATGCAGTAGAGCTGCTGCGCCAGCACCTTGCGACGCGCCAGGCGCACCGTGGCAATCGCGAGCACCGACGAAGTCAGCAGCACCAGGCCCTGCGGAATCATGCCCAGCAGGGCACCCACCGTGGACAGCAGCGCCGAAGAAGGAACACGACCGGCCAGCAGCTCGGAGAAGCTCCAGGAAAGCGCGCTATCGCCCGGAGATCCCGCGGCATCCCACAGCTCGCTCACACTCGAGGAAAAAAGCGCCAGACCAAGCGGAATCATGATAATGCTCGCGAACCGCACGATGGCGTTGAGCGCGTTCATGATCTCGGAATTGACCTTTTTGACGTATTTGGCCTCGTTGTTGATCTTTGCCACGTAGTTATCGGCGCCGACATGGATCACGCGGGCGCGCAGCAGGCCCGAGTCGATAAAGCTGCCGCTCATGAGCTCGGAGCCCGGCTGTTTCTTAATGAGGTCGCTCTCGCCCGTCAGCAGACTCTCGTTGACGAGTGCCTCGCCCGACACCACCACGGCGTCAGCCGGAATCTGGTCACCGCGCCCCAGGCGAATGATATCGTCGAGCACGATCTGGTCCAGGTCGAGCTCGACCTCGGCGCCGTCACGCACCGCGATGGCCTTCTTAGAGGTGAGCAGCGTAAGCTTGTCGACCATCCGCTTGGAACGCATGGACTGGATGACGCCAATTGCCGTGTTCAAGAACACCACGAACAGGAACGTCAGGTTCTTAAACGAACCGGTCAGCAACACCAAAATCGCCAAGACCACGTTGATCAAGTTAAACAGCGTGCAGAGGTTCTCGATAATGAGCTCTTTGACCGACTTGGTCTTGAGCTCCATGTTGCGGTTGATCTTACCAGCGACGATGCGCTCCTCGACCTCGGCGGTCGAGAGTCCGCGCTCGATATCCGTTGCTGCCATACCACGTCCCATCACGTCGCGTCGGTATAAGAAAACCGCCCGGACCATGCGAGGTTCGGACGGTCTTACGTTCGATGGTGCCCCATGTTGGATTCGAACCAACGGCCTTCTGCTCCGGAGGCAGACGCTCTAATCCCCTGAGCTAATAGGGCGAACGGTAGGCATTATACCCAAGTGCGCCACGGGCTGACAAAATAATAGAAAAAGCTTTGCAATTACGTGGGAGACGCGCCGCGGCGGCGCGCTTTAGACGGCAAAAGCGAGTCAGATAGTATAAACTCACATGCACCATATAATGCGGCTCGCGATGCGGGCCGTTTTTTGCAAGGGCCATCCATCGAGGTGAGAGGCACACCATGATTGCAATTTTAAAGCAGAGCGCCAGCGACGAGGCCGTAAGCCACATTGTTAGCTGGATCGAGAAAAAGGGACTCAAGACCGACGTCTCGCGCGGCGAGAACGAGACCATCATCGGCCTGGTGGGCGATACGACCAAGATCGACCCGTTCCTGCTCGAGTCCATGGACGTCGTCGAGCGCGTGCAGCGCGTCTCCGAGCCGTTCAAGCGCGCTAACCGCAAGTTCCACCCCGAGGACTCCGTCATCGACTGCGGCCACGGCGTCAAGATCGGCGGCGACCAGTTCCAGGTCATCGCCGGCCCGTGCTCCGTCGAGGGCGAGAATCTCATCCGCATCGCCCGCCGCGTGAAGGCCGCCGGCGCCACGATGCTGCGCGGCGGCGCCTACAAGCCCCGCACCTCCCCGTACGCCTACCAGGGCATGGGCCCCGCCGGCCTGGACCTGCTGTGCGAGGCATCCGCCGAGCTCGACATGCCGATCGTCACCGAGATCATGGACCCGCGCGACGTGCAGGTCTTCCTCGACAAGAAGATCGACGTCATGCAGATTGGCGCTCGCAACGCCCAGAACTTCCCCCTGCTCAAGGAGGTCGGCAAGACGCAGACCCCGATCCTGCTCAAGCGCGGCATGTCCGGCACCGTCGACGAGCTGCTTATGGCAGCCGAGTACATCATGAGCGAGGGCAACGACAACGTCATCCTGTGCGAGCGCGGCATCCGCACCTTCGAGACCCGCACTCGCAACACCTTCGACCTCAACGCCGTGCCGGTGCTGCACCACCTGTCGCACCTGCCCGTCGTCGCCGACCCCAGCCACGCCACCGGTTACACGCGCTATGTTGAGCCCATGGCGCTCGCCGCGACCGCCTGCGGCGCCAACGGTCTGGAGATCGAGGTCCACGACGACCCGAGCCACGCTTGGTCCGACGGTGCTCAGGCCCTCACCCCCGACCAGTTCGACGACACCATGCGCCGCATCCGCGCCATCCGCGAGGTCGTCTGCCAAGAGACCGTTCAGGAGTAGCCCATGGGTACGGTGAGAAACGCACGCGTTAACCAGGGTGGCCCCAAGTGCGCCGGCATCGTGGGCCTGGGCCTCATCGGCGGCAGCTTTGCCCGCGGCTATGCGCAGGCTGGCGTCCGCGTGCTGGCCTGGGACCCCGATGACGACGTCATGACGGCCGCCAGCATGGGCACCGTTGCCGGCGAGCTCAACGATGAAACGCTCGGCGAGTGCGACATCATCGTCCTGGCATGCTACCCCGAGGCCTGCATCGAGTGGCTCGAGGCGCACGCCCAGGCACTCGCCGACGCCACCGATACCGAGGCCATCATGGGCCCCGTGGTGATCGACACCGTGGGCGTCAAGGGCATCGTGTGCGAGCGCGCCTTTGAGCTTGCCCGCGAGCACGGTTTTTACTTTGTGGGCGCGCACCCCATGGCGGGCACGCAGTTCTCGGGCTACGCGCATTCCCGCGCCGACCTGTTCCAGGGCGCACCGCTTGTGCTTGTGCCGCCCGCAGTGGACGACACACTTAAGCTGGAGCTTTTGGGCCAGGTGCGCGAGATGGTACGCCCCTTAGGCTTTGGCAAGTTCAGCGTAACGAGCGCCGCCGAGCACGACCGTGTCATCGCCTTTACGAGCCAGCTCGCGCACGTCGTCTCCAACGCCTACGTTAAGAGCCCGACCGCTCAGGTCCACCACGGCTTTTCGGCCGGCAGCTACCGCGACCTCACCCGCGTGGCGCACCTCAATCCGCAGATGTGGTCCGAGCTCATGATCGACGACGCCGATGCGCTCGCCTTCGAGATCGACCATCTGATCGAATCGCTTGGCGCCTACAGCCGCGCCCTTAAGGACCGCGACCAGCGCTATCTGGAGAATCTCCTTGCCGAGGGCGACCGCATCAAGCGCGCGCTCGACGACGAGGCCTCCCACTAGACTACCTATCACGCCAGGTCGAAAGGACCGAAGCTTATGGCGATTACCATCGATATTGACACCGCACGCCCCTACCAGGTGCATGTGGGCACGTTTTTGCTGGAGCAGGCGGGACCGCTCGTGCGCGCAACTGCCGGCGGCTCGCGCGCCGTCATCGTGACGGACACCAACGTAGGCCCCCTCTACCAGATGCCCGTTAAGCAGAGCCTGGAGGCGTCAGGCTACGAGGTGAGCATCTGCACTTTCGAGGCCGGCGAGGCCCATAAGCGCGCCGAGACCTACGTTGCCATTTTGGAGTTTGTGGCCGAGCACGAGCTTTCGCGCTCCGACGCGATCATAGCGCTCGGCGGCGGCGTCGTGGGCGACGTGGCGGGCTTTGTGGCCGCAACCTACATGCGCGGCTGCAAGTTTGTTCAGATTCCCACAAGCCTGCTCGCTATGGTGGACTCGTCGGTGGGCGGCAAGACGGCCATCGACCTGGCTGCCGGCAAGAACCTTGCCGGCGCCTTTTGGCAGCCGAGCGTAGTCATCGCCGACGTGGGGTGCCTTGCCACCCTCACGCCCGAGCAGTTCGCCGACGGCTGCGGCGAGGTCATAAAGCATGCCGTGATCGCCGACCCCGAGCTCTTCGCCGAGCTGGAGAAGACCCCGCTCACGCTTGAGTTGCTCAACCGCGACGTGGCCCGCGTGGCGCTCATCATTGCCCGCAATATCGACATTAAGCGCGCCGTGGTCGTTGCCGACGAGCGCGAAACCAATCAGCGCAAGCTCCTTAACTTTGGCCACAGCGCCGGGCACGCCGTCGAAGCCTGCGAGCACTTTGAGCTCGGCCACGGCAACTGCGTGTCGATTGGCATGGGCATCATCACGCGTGCCGCAGCCCTGCATGGCATCTGCGATGCTGCACTGCCCGGTCGTATTGAGGAGCTTTGCGCCCGCCACGGTCTCAAGACCCGCTGCGACCTAGATGCCGATGCCGTCTTTGCCGAGGCGCTCCACGACAAAAAACGCGCGGGCGACACCATTGACCTGGTAATTCCGCACGACATTGGCCGTTGCAGCATCGACCGCACGCCACTTTCCACCTTCCACGAACTCATTGCCGAGGGCCTCGGTCAGAAGGGAGACGCATCCGCATGTTAGCCCGCATCACCCCGTCCCCGCTCAAGGGCACCGTTCCCGCCATCGCGTCCAAGTCGATGGCGCATCGCCTCATCATCTGCGCCGCGCTTGCAAACGGCGAGACGCACGTTACCTGCAACACGACCTGCGCCGATATCGAGGCAACGGTGCGCTGCCTCACGGCGCTCGGCGCCCGCATCGAGACCGTCGAGGACGGCTTCCAGGTCCACCCCACCATGAAGAGCGTTGAATTTGGCCTGCTCAAGGCCCTTGCCGGCGGCACACTTGACTGCGGAGAGAGCGGCTCCACACTACGCTTCATGCTGCCCGTCGCCTGCGCGCTGGGCGCGGAGGCCACCTTCGTGGGCCAGGGCCGTCTGGGCGCCCGCCCACTCTCCCCGCTCTCGGACGAGATCATCGCCGCCGGTTGCGACCTGCAGGGCCTGGGCGGTTTTCCGCTCAAGGCGAGCGGCCGCATGCGCCCGGGCACCTTTGTGCTGCCGGGCAACGTGAGCTCGCAGTATATCTCCGGCCTGCTGCTGGCGGCCCCGCTGCTGGCCCAGCCCTCCTGCGTGCAGGTGACCGACCTTATCGAGAGCCGCCCCTACATCAACCTGACGATCCAGGCCATGAAGGCCTTCGGCGTCGAGGTCAACGTCGAGCGTATTCCGGCTAAGGACGGCCAGCCCGAGGTCACGAACTTCCGCGTGAACACCGGCTCGTACCGCACGCCCGGCAGCGTAGCCGTCGAGGGCGACTGGTCCAACGCCGCCTTTTGGCTGTGCGCCGGCGCCATCGGCACCGACCCCATCACCGTCGAGGGCGTGTCGCTGAGCTCCGCACAGGGCGACCGCAACGTGCTCGCCGCGCTTTCGCGCTTTGGCGCCCGTATCGTGCGCTCCACGAACGCCGCCACCGTCCAGTCCGACAAGCTCGCCGGCTTTGAGATGAGCGCCCACGACATTCCGGACCTGGTGCCTGTCATCTCGGCCGTGGCTTCGCTGGCTCAAGGCCGCACGTTCATCCGTGACTGCGCGCGCCTGCGCATCAAGGAATCTGACCGTCTGGCCACCACCACCCGCGAGCTCACCGCGCTGGGCGCGCAGGTGCGCATCGCCGGCGATGACCTCATCATCAAGGGCGTCGATGCCTTTACCGGCGGCGAGGTCGATTCGCACAACGACCACCGCATCGCCATGATGGCCGCCATCGCCGCAAGCCGCGCCACCGGCGAGGTCGTAATCCACGGCGCCGAGGCCGTCAACAAGTCCTATCCCGATTTCTTCGACCACTACCGCCTGTTGGGCGGCAAGGTCACGCTCGAGGAGGAATAGCATGTCCTCGACCTTTGGCAACGTCTTGCACGTAAGCATCTTCGGCCAGTCGCACTCCCCCGCTATCGGCTGCTCGCTCGATGGCGTTCCGGCAGGTATCGCCGTTGACCTGGAGCAGCTGCAGTCCTTTTTGGACCGTCGCGCCCCCGGTCGCGACGAGACTGCGACCAAGCGCCGCGAGGCCGACGCCGCCCACATTATCGCCGGCATAGTAGATGGACACACCACGGGCGCGCCTATCGCCGCGATCATCGAGAACACCAACACGCGCTCCAAGGACTACTCCGAGCTGCGTCGCAAGCCCCGCCCCGGGCACGCAGACTTTCCGGCGCGCGTGAAGTACCACAACATGCACGACGTCGCCGGCGGCGGACACTTCTCCGGCCGCCTGACGGCGCCCCTGTGCATCGCGGGCGGCATCGCGCTGCAGGCGCTCGAGGCCCGCGGCATTAATGTGATGGCGCACGTGGCGCAGATCGGTGGCATCTCCGATCTGCCCATGGACGACATGGTCTATCGCGAGGCCGACCGCAAGGCGATCCTTTCAAACGACCTGCCGTGCATTGACGCCGCAGCTGGCGGTCGCATGCGCGAGGAGATTCTGGCCGCGCGCGACGAGCTCGACAGCATCGGCGGCATCGTGGAGTGCGGTATCTACGGCCTGCCCGCGGGCATCGGCGACCCCATGTTCGACGGCATCGAGAACCGCATCGCGCAGATCGCATTTGGGATTCCCGCCGTGAAGGGCGTGGAGTTTGGCATGGGCTTTGCCGTCGCCGCCATGCGCGGCAGCGAGAACAACGATCCGTATCGCATCGACGCCGAGACCGGCAAGATCGAGGTCGAGTCCAACAACGCTGGGGGCATCCTGGGAGGCATTTCGACCGGCGCACCCGTCATGTGGCGTATGGCCGTAAAGCCCACGCCCTCCATTGGCCGCGAGCAGCAGACGGTGGATATGGACGCTATGGAAAATGCCGAGCTCTCGGTCCACGGCCGCCACGATCCCTGCATCGTCCCGCGCGCCGTCCCCGTAGCCGAAGCAGCCGCAGCGCTGGCCATCTGGGACGCCCTCCTAGAAGACGCCGCCCAGCGTTAGTCCACCAACCCCAAGGGTAGTTAATTTGGGACGGGGCTATTTTAGCTACCCCTATATGCCAGTTGATATTTGCCCTGGCACCCATCGATTCATCGACAGTCAAAGGGTAGCTAAAAAAGCCCCGTCCCAAATTAACTACCCCCGTATAACCATTCACGAAAGGGGTCCCTATGGACCTTGCTGACATTCGCCAGGCCATCGATGGCATCGACACCACGCTCCTCAACAGTTTCGTCGAACGCATGGACATTGCCACCGAGGTCGCCAAATCAAAAATCGAGATGGGCAAGGCCGTCTTCGACCCCGCCCGCGAGCGCTCCAAGCTCAACAACCTTGCCGGCCGCGCGCCCGAGCGCTACGAGGCGCAGACCATCACGCTGTTCCGCCTCCTCATGAGCATGAGCAAGGCCGAGCAGCAGCGCTATATCAACGAGCTCAAGGGCATCACGGTCTCGCAAAAGGCCCACGCCACTGCCGAGGCCTACGACACGCCCTTCCCCCAGACTGCCAGCGTAGCCTGCCAGGGTGTAGAGGGCGCCTACAGCCAGATCGCCGCGTGCAAGCTCTTCGACGTGCCCGATATCGCGTTCTTCGAAACCTTCGAAGGCGTCATGCGCGCTGTGCGCGACGGCTTCTGCGAGTTTGGCGTACTGCCCATCGAAAACTCCACCGCGGGCTCGGTCAACGCGGTATACGACCTGCTCGCGCAGTTCGACTTCCACATCGTGCGCTCGCTGCGCCTCAAAATCGACCACAACTTGCTCGTCAAGCCCGGCACCAAGCCGCAGGATGTTCGTGAGGTCTATAGCCACGGTCAGGCCATCGCGCAATGCGCCGGCTTTATCGAGGCGCACGATCTGCACGCCACCAAGTATCTCAACACGGCCATGTCGGCAGAGATGGTCGCCAACTCCGAGCGCACCGACGTCGCCGCCATCGCCTCGCGCAGCTGTGCGGCGCTCTACGGTCTGGAGGTGCTGGAGTCCAACATTCAGGACTCGGACAACAACTACACGCGCTTCGTCGTCATCAGTCGCGAGCCGCGCGTCTACCCCGGGGCCAACCGTACCTCGCTCATGATCACCACGGCCAACGAACCGGGCGCCCTCTATCGCGTGCTCGAGCGCTTCTATGCGCTCAACATCAACCTTATCAAGCTCGAGAGCCGTCCCATCCCCGGGCGCGACTTTGAGTTTATGTTCTACTTCGATCTAGACTGTCCCTTTGGCAGCAAAGCCCTCGACGACCTGCTCGACTCGATTGACGACGTGTGCGAGAGCTTCACCTACTTTGGCAGCTACACGGAGGTGCTCTAGATGACTGACGTCGCCGCAACCCGCCCCTACGGCGTGCTGGGCCGCGTGCTGGGCCACAGCTACACCCCGACCATCTACAAGGAGCTCGCGGGGCTTGAGTACGTGCGTTTTGAGCGTGAGCCCAAAGACCTCACGGCCTTTATGACAGGCGAAGAGTGGGAGGGCACCAACGTGACCATCCCCTACAAGCGCGCCGTCATGGACTACTTGGACGAGCTGAGCCCGCTCGCCGAGCGCATGGGCAACGTCAACACGATCACGCGTCTGCCCGATGGCCGTCTGCGCGGCGACAACACCGACTACTTCGGATTCCAGTGCCTGGTCGAGGAGTTGGGCGTTGAGGTTGCCGGCAAGAAGGTCCTCGTGCTCGGAGCCACCGGAGGCGCCGGCACCACGGCAAGCATGGTGCTGGGCGACCTGGGCGCGATCGTGGTGCCTGTGGGACGCGCGAGCGAGGTCAACTACGACAACATCGCACAGCAGTCCGACGCCGCGTTGCTCGTCAACTGCACGCCTGCCGGTATGTTCCCCCACTGCCCCGACGCGCCTTGCACGCTCGAGGGCCTCGACGCGCTCGAGGGCGTCATCGATATCGTCTACAACCCCGCCCGTACGGGACTCATGCTCGAAGCCGAGCGTCGCAGCATCCCCTGCATCGGCGGTTTGCTCATGCTTGTGGCCCAGGCGGCGCAAGCCGTCGAGCGCTATACCGGCCAGGTCACCCCGCGCGAGCGCATCCTGGACGTGACGGAGCGCCTGTCACACCGCGAGCAGAACATTGCCCTGATCGGCATGCCGGGCTCGGGCAAAACCCGCGTGGGTGAGCAGATTGCCCTGCTCACCGGCCGCGAGCACATCGACCTGGACCGTGCGCTCGAGGAGCGTCTGGGCATGCCTTGCGCCGACTTTATCGTCGAGCGCGGCGAGCCGGCGTTCCGCGAGCAAGAGACGGCGGCCCTGGCCGACATCTCCAAGCGCAGCGGCCTGGTGCTTTCCACCGGCGGCGGCGTCGTCACGCGAGACGAGAACTACCCGCTATTGCACCAGAACAGTCAGATTGTGATGCTCAACCGTAAGCTCGATGAGCTCGCCCACAAAGGTCGTCCCATTACCGCCCGCGACGGTATCGACAAGCTGGCCGAGCAGCGCATGCCTCGCTACCGCGCCTGGGCCGACTACATCATCGACTCGCGCGACTGCGCAACCAACACCGCCCGAGCCCTCCTCGACACCCTCTAAAACCTACCAAAAAGGGACAGGTTTATTTTGGCAGGTTTTATCTGGGCAAACGTTCAAAGACCACAAGACCGGCCACACTAACCAACCGCAAAGGAGCAACCATGAAAGCTCTCGTCATCAACGGACCCAACCTCAACATGCTCGGCATTCGCGAGCCGGGCATCTACGGCAGCGACAACTACGACCGCTTGGTCCAGATCTGCAAGGAGGCCGGCGCCGCACAGGGCTTTGACGAGGTCGAGGTCTTCCAGTCCAACCACGAGGGCAGCATCGTCGACAAGATCCAGGAGGCATACGGCAAGGTCGACGGCATCGTCATCAACCCGGCGGCGTACACGCACACGAGCGTGGCGATCCTGGACGCCCTCAAGGCCGTCGCCATCCCCGCCGTCGAGGTCCACATCAGTGCCGTCGAGACCCGCGAGAACTTTCGCCAGGTAAGCTACGCCCGCCTGGCCTGCTTTGCCACCATCACCGGCGAAGGCCTCCAGGGCTACGCACATGCGTTGGAGCTGCTGAAAGAGCATCTGCTACACTAATCCATGGGACAACATAATCAGGTTTGTTTGTCCCAAAACTTAAGTACCTGTTCGATTGACATACAAAGGAGCATATCCATGTCCCAGTACGATTACCTCGTCGTCGGTGCCGGCCTTTCGGGCGCCGTCTTTGCCAACGCCGCCAAGCGCGCCGGCAAGTCGGTCCTGGTCATCGACCGCCGCGATCACATCGCCGGCAACGTCTACACCGAGGACGTCGAGGGCATCCAGGTCCACCGCTACGGCGCACATATCTTCCACACCTCCATGAAGGACGTCTGGGACTACGTCAACCGCTTCGCCGAGTTCAACAACTACGTCAACTCGCCGGTCGCCAACTTCCACGGCAACATGTACAACATGCCCTTCAACATGAACACCTTCGCCAAGATGTGGCCCGGCGTCGTCACGCCGGCGGACGCCAAGGCAAAAATCGCCGAGCAGGTGGCCGCCGAGAACATCGGCGAGCCGGCCAACCTCGAGGAGCAGGCGCTGTCCCTCGTCGGCCGTGACATCTTCGAGACGCTCGTGAAGGGCTACACCGAGAAGCAGTGGGGCCGCGACTGCCGCGACCTGCCCGCGAGCATCATCAAGCGCCTCCCCTGCCGCTTCACCTACGACAACAACTACTTCAACGACCGCTACCAGGGCATCCCCATGGGCGGCTACACCAAGATGGTCGCCAACATGCTCGAGGGCGTCGAGGTGCGTTGCGGCGTGGAGTACAAGGAGCTGGCCGCCGCCGAGCCCGATATCGCCGCCAAGACGGTCTACTGCGGACCCATCGACGCGTTCTACGACTTCAAGCTGGGCACGCTGGAGTACCGCAGCCTGCGCTTCGAGACCGAGACGCTCGACGAGGCCGACCACCAGGGCGTGGCCGTGGTCAACTACACCGTGCGCGAGATCCCCTACACGCGCATCATCGAGCACAAGCACTTCGAGTTCGGCACGCAGGACAAGACCGTCATCACGCGCGAGTACCCGGCCGACTGGAAGCCCGGCGACGAGCCCTACTACCCCATCAACGACGCCAGGAACGAGGCCCTCTACAAGCAGTACGAGGAGCTGGCGGCGCAGGAGGGCGACGTGATCTTCGCCGGTCGCCTGGGCGGCTACAAGTACTACGACATGGACAAGGCCGTCGCCGCGGCCTTCGAGCTCGTCCGCAACGAGCTTGGCATGGAGCCCACGGAGGCGTAAAGGTCCAAAACGGGCCTCTGCGCGAGCCGAAAACAGCACAAGCAGGCACGCCAACGCCGGCAGGAGCAATTTCGCCCCTGCCGGCGTTTTAGTATGGAGACGAAATTTGCTATTTTGTTCATTATCTAGCCGAGGATATAAGTGGACACGGCCTGTCGCAGAGGCAAAAACCGGAAGTATGCGGCAAATTCAAAACTTGCCGAGCACACCGGGATGCCGCAACGCCTTTACCTGCAGTTTCTCTGCGCGAAAAGGGCGGTGTGCTCGGGAGTTCCGAAATTTGCCGCACACTTCCGCGTAGTGATTCCGGAAGTGCGGGGTAAAATCGAGATCGTCCGACCAGACCCCAGTTTTGCGCTTCCGCGACCTGCGGTTTTGTTGCCGAAAATCGGGTTGTGCTCAGAGGTTTTCGATTTTTCCCCGCACTTCCGGAAAACGCGGCTCTGCATCGTGAGTAAAAGCGTAAATCGCAGCATCCGCGACAACATCCAGTTGTCGCGAAAACGTCAAAGGGCCGTTGTCGGAAAACCGAACAACGACCCTTCTTTGTCTCCGCCTCACGTAGAGTCCGCGGCGACTGTATCACTGGAGACAACTTACCGTAACGCCAAGCAACCTAGCAAGGCGACGATTGGCAATGCAGCTTTTCGGCTCCAGCTTCCACCTAAATAAAACTAGGGGATGCCCTCCGTTGGGAAGGAACCCCCTTGCAAAACTATGGCCCATAGTAGGCTTTCGTTTTTCGTTTAGCAAATCATACCCCAGTGGCTGCTTGCAGAGCCGACCTATTTCCGACAAAAGCAAAGCGACCTAAATCTCCCGAACGACAAGCCTGCCCTCAAGCATGAGCTTGCGTGCAAGATTGCTGCTACGCCCAGCAATACCAAGCGAAGCGCCATAGTAATCAACGAGAGCGAGTACCTTGGCCACCTCTGACTCGCGAACACCCTTGGCGCAGTTTGAGTACAGGAAGACCAGGCTGGTATGCATAGCCGGATATCATTACACCTTCGTCATCGATGTCGTCCTCGGGCAGGTTAATGCCAAACACATTGGCAATAGCCGTCTCAATATCGTTTGCCATAGTCAAACGCGCGTATTGCACGCTGTCAATGTAGGTCGAGTGCAACAATTAAAACTGTTTTAAGAACATCTTCAGAGGATGCGGGGGCAACTCGTGCGACTTGCAGAGCGGAATCCTAAAACAAGCGAATGCCCAAACCTCTCATCACCGCTTTATGCCAAACATCATTCAACCTCTTAGGCCAATTTGCAATGAAGAATAGGCAGGTGCAGCAGGCGCAAAATGAATCATTGTTCAGACGGTCAATCTCATTGAGCAATAGCTCCGAATGATTAATCCTCATCACAGTCCCGGCTAAATCGACCAAAGACTCTTTTGCGTTTTGCGTCACCTGCTCATCAGTTAACCAAAGCGATCTCAGGGCATGAACGGCAACAATGCAGGCAAATGTATAGCCATCAATGCGATCGATATCCGCAAGCGAATCTCCCCTTCTGGCAACCCACTCCTTGTACGAACGTTGACCAAAAATCACATCTGAAGGAACGAGGGCGTCATCTAGCGACGAATATCCAAAGGTATCGAAATCACGATACGCTTCAACCGATGGATAGCTTAGATATAGCTGGCCCATATCAGTGCTATCGCAGTAATAGTCTTGCATTAGCTCAAGCCGTTTAAAATCGAGCCGATTGTCCTGAGGATCTAAGTCAAATATGAGCAGAGTGTCCGTGAAGCTTGATTCGAGAAGCTGAGCCGCATCATCTTTGTCCGAAAGAAGCTCAGCAACAAAGGGCTTTAAATCAACGGCCTCAAAATCGCAACCGTATTCTTGAAAGAGCTTATTTAGAAAGTCGTGAACGTTGATCTTGACTGGAACAATTTGATGATTGTCTGAAAGGTCAAATGATACAAACAATCGCTCCATCAACTGAGGCTCGCGCTTGGCACCTTCAACAATAAGCAGTACATTCTTTTCGGATGAGCTGTACATGACTAGTCAAACTCTCCGGCACGGAGGAGTTTTTCAATGTTGTTGCCGAGCCTCAACTCGCGATCGGTGGAATCGGCCAAAGTACGAATGCCATATTTTGCAGAGATTTGATATACGCAGTCAGGCCGCATAACGCCATTCTTAACAAGCGAAGTGTTGTGAGTGGAACACAGTATCTGACATGATGTCTTGGAAGCAAAGAGCTTCAAAAGGCTCTCTGCCATCTCAAAGTGACAAAAAGCGTCAAACTCATCTATGAACAAAAAGCTGGCAGACTCGTTAAGCTCAAGCTCAGAGAATAACTTAACCAGAGTTCTTGTACCGCTAGAACATGCCTCGACAAACGGGATGCATCGCATGGGATGATTGAAATACAAAACAGGCGACCCGTCGGACTCTTTAATAACGATCAGAGACTCATCGACTCCAAAATTGCGAATAAATGACTCGAATTCCGCAACTTTGTTCTCGCGTATGATTTTGTCGACCACCTTTCTTGTTTCAAACCCTTTTAATCGAAAAACGTCCATGCGAATCAGCCTCATGCTCGAGACAAATCGGCGAAATTCAGCCAAGACGCCTAAAACATTAGTCGGAAGGCTACTCGTTATATAAGAAAGAAGGCTCAGCGAAGTATCGGAGAATTCAAAATTAATCCCAGCTGCACCGATTCGTTCAAGGTGGTTCTCTATGAAAACGCCGCGTGCATTATTGAAATCGAAAATGAGACGCTCATCAATCGATAGGCTCTCGTGAAGCCAAGTAGTGGGAGAAGTCTTTTCATAGCTGTAATTAATTTCGCGACCGTCAAATTCAAAGACATAAGTGAACTGTGCCGTGCCTCGCCCGCAATCAGCATTCAAAAACAGACGATCGTCCTGGTCAAAATAATCGAATGCCTTTGGAAAGCCGAGTGTAATGTCGAATAAAGCTGTACCAAAATTTGATTTACCAGACGCATTTCTGCCGATCAAAAGCGCGGTTTTCACGGTCCCGTTTTTAACGTTATTTTCTGCAAACTGGTAATCACGAGAAGCTGCGAAATTCAATGAAACCGGAGTCGAAAAATTCCTATAGCCATCAACAGTAAAACGCTTAAGCATGAGAGTCTCCTATCTCTTGCCGTAATTATATTACGGCAAGAGATAGGAGACCTGCATCAATTGCGTCACTATGGGAAAAGCCATGTAACCAAAGCCCATCCGAACCATAAAAACCTACTGCGAGAGCCACTCAAACCAGAAGTATGCGGCAAATTCTAGACATGCCGACCACACTGGATAGCGACAACGCTTCCACCTGCTGTTTTGTTGGCAAAAATCTGAGTGTGCTCGGCAAGTTTCGATTTTTCCCCGCACTTCCGAAATTTGCGATGAAAACCCGCTGCCCTGAAGCGAAAACGCGGCAACATCCAGTTGTCGCGGAAACATCAAAGGGCTGCTGTCGGAAAACCGGACAACGACCCTTCTTTGTCATCGCCTCACGTAGAGTCCACGACGTCTGTATCACTGAGGCAATGAACGCCTGGGAGCAACGGTGCCGTTACAGATATTGGTAAGAGCGGCATTCATGCATTTTAGACGGGCAGTGTTTCATGAGCGTCAAAAAGCACGCGTGCAGCCCTACTCTTCGTCACGATTCCCCAATGAACAAATCGCGTTTTCTATACCACGAAGATGCTTGCCAAACTGCCTAATTTCGCGATAGGCAGCCTTTTGATCCTTCTCAAATGCGGTCTCAAGAGAAATTGTAATCATGCTCTCAAATGAGCCGATCTCAACTGGGCAGATAGTCGAGAAGCGCCTGCGCCCATATTTCTTTGAAAAGGAGACATTTACATCAACAATAGAGTGTGCCCATAATCCTTCGAGGTCCTCGAATCCTCCCAAAAGAATATTTCTCTCCTGTTTAGGAGGCAAAATGGCATAGCCCCTGTCAAACACAACAGAAGCACGTTCGTATTCGAAAGAATCTTTTGCAAACAAGTCAGGAGAAAGCCGAAACACAACATTGTATGCAGGCGCTTCTCCGATATTTCTAATAACGAGCCGCGCTTGTGAAGGCGAGACGTCATCTGGCCGGACGAACATAATAATATCTGGAGAAGTTTGAATCGCCAGACCCCTTAGTGCCGCCCAGGATGCAACGACCGTCGCTATTGCCGCCATCGAACTAATCCAGATGGACGCTATATCCAATTCGCTCATTATCTATCCAATCTATTGGCATCGCTTCACGTCATACAAGAAGAAACGGCGCATATGCCAAAAAACCAAAGAGCAACGCGGGGCCCCGACGCTTGAATCTCGCCGGAGACCCCCATAAAATGTTTGATGTTGGCCCGCTAAGTCAACATCACGTTAGGCTTTAGTTGCCGCTAAAGCCTAACGAATCTTTAACTTTGTAGCCTTCGCGGTCGTTCCGATCTTCCTGGTCGCACCCGTTGAGCTAATTCGGTACTTCGGAATCTTTACGCGAATCGTCTTCGAAGCCATGCATATCACCTCCCTACTGTTACATCACGCTTTGCTCGCAGACTAGCGATGCTTGGCAATCTGGTGCTTGACCAGAGTCTTCGCAGCCGCGGACTTCATGGCTTTACTCGTCGAGGAGCTCGCGAGCGTCTTGGCAGCGGCGCCAACCTTTCCTCCATGATGGGTAGCCATAATCTCACCTCCAATCTAGAACAGTTTGAATCTTGACGACCCAATCCTAACATACTTCATTGCATCACCGTCCAAACAATTCTTGCTTTGTCTCAACCTGTCTCATATAATAACAGCAAGGAGAGGAGCACACATGAAGAGATCAGACATCATCGACTTAATCCGAGCGCATTCGGAACACGACGATATCGCCTTCAATAACGCAGCCACTATTATCGCGAAAGATTTTGAGACGTCTGGGCAGCCCGAGCTTGCAAGTTACGTCATGGCCCTCATTGCCAGAACACGCACATTTGTGCCGCAAGAAGTCACTGAGCAGAAATACGACTTCCTGGAAAAGGTAATCAGCAACAACGCCTCGCTACCCCTTCCCCAGGCCATCGCTAACGATATCCAAGGGTTGCTCAATGCTCTATCTAAAAATGTGGACATCAACACTGTCCTCTTTTACGGCGCATCGGGAACCGGCAAAACTGAAGCTACAAAACAGATAGCCAGAATACTTGGCTACCAGTTATATGCCGTTGATTTTAATCAAATCATCGATAGCAAACTCGGAGAGACCGCCAAGAATATCGCGAGGGTCTTCCAAGAAATCCACGATATCGGCGACGGCACCATTGTCTTGTTCGACGAAATCGATGCCATAGCCCTAGATCGAATTAACCAAAACGACGTCCGTGAGATGGGGCGGGCCACAAGTGCACTTCTAAAAGAGTTCGACAAGCTGAACACGCGATCCGCCATCATCGCAACAACGAACCTCTACGACAAACTAGACCCGGCACTCGCCAGGCGCTTCGATGTACAGATTGACTTTAATAGATACACACATGACGATCTCGTTGAAATCGGCGAATCAATCGCAAAGAATCTGACCAAAATCAATCAGACAATCAATAACGACTCTCGAACCCTTAAAAAGGTGCTGCAGAGTTGTCCGGATCTGCCCTGGCCCGGCACGCTCAAAAACCTCATTAAGACCTCCATCGCGTTTAGCGATCCTCTTAATCCAAACGACTATCTCCGCAAGCTGTATCAGCGTCTACATGGATATGAGCCCGATTCACTCAAACTGCTTAAAACTCAAGGTTTCACTTTAAGAGAAATGGAAGTTTTAACAGGCATTTCTCGAAGCACTATTGCGCGAACCCTAAAGGAGTAGCTCATGAATAGCCTAATCAGGCTCACTGGCGATTTTCAAACGGCAAAAGGCTCGCGACCGGGCCCCGCAACGCTCCCCGCTAAAGGAACGGTTACCGCAAAGAGGATTTCGCACATTCGTATGAGCCTCGAAACCGTTCTGAGCAAATGGCCCAAAGATGCCATAATCGAAGACATCTTGGTCTCCGTTGAATACCGCCAGATAGTAGCCAAGAGCAATAGAATAAGAGAGATGCTGAATGGCGGAAAAGACCAAGAACCGGAATTATCCATCCGTGGTGCCCGCTACCTCGATTTTAACGGGAACCACCCCAGGCACCTGATGACTCATTACGTGCCCAAGACGACCATCCTGTCCACCATTAACAATCTGCGTGAGTGCGAGCGAATCGTAGTCGATCATTTTGATGGACTGATGAACGCAGACAAGATGGTCGATCTGGTTAAAAATGACAAGCTCAAGCAAAAATGGAATCCTGCTATTTCACACACGCTCACCCGATCGGGTTTTGCGCAACTCATACGCGATTCCTATTACGTCAATGAATTTAGAATAGAAAAGCCGCCGGCGGCTACCAACGAGAACGCAATCGTTACCCTATTTGAAACTGAGAGGGACCCGCAGGATGTATTTGAGGAGCTTCACATTGACGTACCCCCTGCAAACCTCTTAGAGAACAGTGTCCTGTTAACCGAGACAGAATATCGCACGCTACTCGAGCGCGCGCCCTACCTTGTAGCCATGTCGGTTATCGACCTGTCTTCCTACGCTCCCATGAATGATGAAGGCTCGACCTCCCCCGCCATCAGCAGCCTCCCCGAATATCCCACCGACGAACCCATCATCGGCGTAATCGACACTCCATTTGAAGAGAAATATCCCCCGTACTTCAGCAATTGGGTCGAATACATAAGCTGCTTACCCAAAGACATACATCCTACTTCGAGCGACTATCGACATGGCACATGCGTCAGCTCATTGATTGTTGACGTTCAAGCCCAAAATCCATCGCTGGATGACCATTGTGGCCACTTTAGGGTTCGACATTTTGGAGTTGCAACCGCAGGCAAGTTCAGTTCGTTTGCGGTGATGAAGCACATTGAGCGCATCGTTGCCGAGAACCAAGATATCAAAGTTTGGAACATCTCCTTGGGGTCAATGGAGGAGGTGTCTCGAAACTCCATATCGCCCGAAGCGGCCCTGCTAGACAAACTGCAACAGAAATACGACGTCCTCTTCGTTGTTGCTGGCACAAACCAGGAAAATGGTAAGCCCACGTATCTCGGCTCCCCAGCGGACTCCATTAATGCCCTCGTTGTCAACGCCGTCAATAGAGACAACGAGCCGGCGTCCTACACAAGAAGAGGACCGGTCTTGAGTTTTCACCACAAACCGGATCTTGCCTACTACGGAGGGGAAAGCAACGACCCTATCACCGCCTGCTGCGGAACCGGGGCCTATCCGGCTGTCGGCACCTCTTTTGCAGCTCCGCTAATTGCAAGGAAAGCTGCCTACCTCATTTATAAAATGCACCTAAGCTGTGAACTTGCCAAGGCTCTGCTAATCGATGCAGCATGTGCGTGGACAAACCCTGAAGATATGAATCGACTCGGCTACGGCATCGTTCCTGTCCAAATTGAAAAAATACTCGAAACCAGTAACGATGAAATTAGATTCATGCTCAGCGGCGTGGCGACTGAACGCGAGAATTACAACTTCAACTTTCCTGTCCCCGTTTCAGGCACAACCTACCCATCTGTGGCGAGGGCGACTCTGTGCTATTTCCCTAAATGCAACAGAAATCAAGGCGTCGACTACACGGACACCGAGCTCGACTTGCATTTTGGACGTATCGGAAACGACGGGCGAATCAAGTCGCTGCTGCCCAACAACCAAGGCGAGGAAGACTGTACAACCGATGAAGAAAAGGCTCGAAAAAAGCTGCGCAAGTGGGACAACGTCAAGCACATAGCGGAACCGCTAACCAGCCGCAGTAAGCCCAAAAAAGTGTATGCCAACCCAATGTGGGGCATGATGATTCGCAAGTCGTCGAGATATCAAAAGGGTTCGCATGATCCGCAGCGTTTTGGCGTAGTGGTCACAATCCATAATCTAAAAGGTGAGAACCGGATTGATACATTCATACGACAGTGCTCCGCCATTGGCTGGATGGTAGAACGGGTCGAAATTGATAACGAACTCAAGATTTACGAGCACAGTCAAGTTGAGGTGGAGTTTGAGTAACCACTGACTACAGCAACACTATGCATCAAGAGGGCATCGGGGGTTGTCGCCCCAGTGCCCTCTTACGAGCATCCTTACCATTGGTAACGTGCGGCGTCCTTAGAGGACGGCAATGGTAAAAGCAGGTAACATCTGATTTGCAACGTCGAACAGCATAGCTAAGGACTATTAGATGGTTGATTTTAAAAAGATGGCAGCATCGCAGAACCCTACGCTGCGAATCAAGCCTGATGAGATTTTCGACAGGTTGCCGAAACCCCAATCCTTTGATGATTTACATAGCAGCCAGGCCGAGGTACTTGATGCATGGTTTAGTAACAGAAATAAGAAAGACACTGTTATCAAGCTAAACACGGGAGGTGGCAAAACCCTTATAGGACTGCTGATTGCCCTCTCCAGTGCACGAGAGCTAAAACGTGGGGCATTGTATCTTGTTGACAACAAACAGCTTGTTCATCAAGTGTGCGAACAAGCGAGGACACTTGGAATACCTGCTTCCGAATATAATGGAAGAAAATCTCTTACTGCAGATTTCAGAAATGGCTCAACGATTCTCGTTGCCCATTATCAAGCCCTCTTTAACGGCAAGTCTTCCTTTGGCTTGGAGGGAGAACCCGAAACGGAGGAAGTTTCAGTAATCGTCATAGATGATGCGCACTCATCTTTTGACTCGGTTCGAAGCGCATTCACGGTGGAGATAAATGCATCGGATTCGCCTAGCTTATATCAAGAAGTTACGACGCTCTTTCGTTCAAGCTTTGATGATATCGATAGGGTGTCAACTTTCGACGATTTCGTTTCTGGGACTCGCACGGCTGGCGAAGAGGTGCTAGAAGTCCCATTCTGGGCGTGGGATAAGCATCGACAGAAGGTCGCCCGAATCATCTCTGATTTCGCAGCGTCAAATGAAGAAGACACGCCTACGGGAAACTCTATAAACTTCGGCTGGGACCTCATCAAAGACGATCTCAAGTACTGTCTTGCAACGCTGAGTCGCGTCAGATTCTCAATTACCCCAATTCTTCCCCTTGTAGAGAAGTTTCCGACATTCGAAGAATCGCCTAGAAGGGTGTACATGTCTGCGACATTCGCTGATGAGAGTGCGATCGTGAGATCTTTCGGGTGCAAGAAAGATGAGATTAATATTATTTCTCCCAAAACCCTTGCCGGAGTAGGGCGCAGGATGATTCTAGAAATTGGGACAAAGGAGCAGCTACGAGTCGCGCTCGTCGAAAAAATGATCGCTCTCGCTAAAGACAAAAAAGGTGTTGTGGTCCTCGAACCGAGTTTTGCAGGCGCGAAGCAATGGGAGCAATTGGGAATCGTAAGTGTAAAAGGAAGCGATGTTGCTCAGGCGGTAAACGATCTAAGGGAAAACAAGCTTGACGTGCCAATTGTATTTGCAAATCGATATAACGGCATCGATCTGCCGGGCGATGCATGCCGCCTACTTGTCGTTTCGGGCATCCCCAAAGGGATGTCTGATCATCATAAACTGATGTCGAAAATCCTAGCTCATAGCAAAGTCTATGCCCGCTCAATTGCTCAAAACATTGAACAGGCAATAGGTAGAGGCACGAGGGGCTCAGGTGACTACTGCGTCGTCGCATTAACAGGATCCGATCTATGCGAGTGGATTAAAGACAACCGCCATGCTGTATTTTTGACCCCAACAACAAGGGCCCAAATCGAATGCGGTCAAGGCATCATGAATGAAATATGTTCAGTAAATGACTTCAAGGAGGTCGTCGACCAGGGAGTCAATGACGACCCCAATTTTGCATCCTATTTGTCCGCCTATGTAGCAGACAAGGTCAACGATTTTGATTCTATTGATGACAGCATGCTCGAAAATTTTGCTCTATGTGAAAGAAAAGCGCTAAACGAATGGCGCAAAGGTATGAGTGGACGAGCTGTCGAACTCCTAAAACAATTTGCAAATGGTGAAAATATAGACAATTCAGTAAAGGGGCTTGTTCTCCGCCTGGCAGCTCAAATCGCCTATTCGGATGACGATGTAGAGACTTCCAGAAAGCTACAAACTCGCGCAAACGGGCTCAACCGTTCACTAGCTAAGCCCATATTCTCCAGCTCAGACTCTGACGCTAGCTTGCAAGCAAAAAAGATTGCTGAATTTATTTCGTACCAAACCCGAAAGAGTAGCGATGTGTCGACGAAATTCGACACAGACCTGAAATCCTTATCGGAGCAATGCCATTCAAAAGAATTCGAATCAAAACTTGAGTTGCTGGGGAAATACCTCGGTGCCAGCTCGAAACGTTACGACAATAACGGTGACGGGCCCGATGTTGTCTGGGTTTTTGAAGAAGCGCATATTGCTTTTGCCTTTGAAGCAAAAAACGAAAAACTTCCGGATAATCCGCTCACGAAACAAGAGCATGGACAGCTTCAGGTCGCAAAAGAGTGGTTACGGGCTCGATATCCAAAAATGGAATGCTTTGCAATATCTGTTCATCCAAATAATTTGGCATACAAAAATGCAAGTGCAGAATCAGCATTAGTGCTTACACTTAATAAGCTTAACGAGCTTGTAAAATCAATCGGTCAATTGATTGCGATTCTAAGCTGCGGAACGCTTAATGAGAGAAGTCGATTGGCGCAATGTGAGACGCTAATCAACCAGCACAACCTTCGCCCCGAGCAGATTCTAGGTACCAGAGTTGAAACATTCATAGCTAAGGAACAAGGGTAGACTCGTGGTGGATTCCTCGCCAAAATCGAGCACGTTAAAGCGCCCGAGGCATTTTTCAATCTTGGTCACTACAGCATCTGACCTTAGTTTTCAGAAGAGACAGTTGCTGAATGACGGATGCCCGGAAGTTTTATCGGCATCATCCATGCCAACATCCCGGAGTTCATGAAGAAGGCAGAAGGGAGGGATAGAGGGGGAGCTTCTAAGGGTGAGTATTTGCTCCTCTGAGCACCAGTGATTATTGCGAATCAGCGCCGCTTATATTGCCGACCGGCACCGCCCCCGGTAAGTCGGCCTACGAGGCAGTCCTTCCTCCTAGCTTTTCCCTCATGTTGAAGTCGCCCTTGCGACCCATACGGTATTGTGGACTATCCTGTCCATGATGGCGTCGGCGCGCACGTCAGCGCCGAGCCTGGCGAGCCAGTCCTTCTTGCGGTATTGCGTGCAGAAGATCGTGGAGCCGATGCCGTACCGTACCTCCATAGCTCCGGTATCATGCTGGAGAACCCCGCATCGGGCTCATCCAGCAGTCACTCGTCCAGCACCAGCACGGTCAAGGCGCCCAGCTTCTGCACGAGCTTTAGCTCGGCGCCCGCCCCCTCGATTCCGAGCACCCTGGCGCCCGCGACGACGTCGCCGACGCTGTGTCTGGACATCCCCTGGAGCCTCGCAATCTCGTTTTGGGACATCCCCGCTTCGCGAAGCCGAGGGACCAGCTTCACCCTTATCTTTATCACCATGTATCACCTCCTTCTTCTCGGTCGCCGACTAACCGTATTAGTCGCCGGCGCCGTCTCCTATGGCGCCAGCCCACCAGTCCACCACCCCTTCCCCAACATCCCCCAGAAAGTTCGCTGATGTTGACTGGGGTTCCCGTAAAATAAAGCCCAACAAAATATGTGCGGAGTGCCGGCCTGGAGCTGCCTTCGGACCCTATTGGCTGCTCACCGAGAGGCTCCGCTATGAAACGACCCCTTTACTACCTGCTCTGCGCGATCGCGTGCACATCTCGCGACGATGCCCATGACAGCCATTGCGGAAGCCATCCAGCCTCGGACAACAGCCGAGCAGCAAGCGCAAGCCGACGCTACGAGCAGCGACACAGACAAGGCTGAAGACGGCACCAACACAAATACGGCATCAGATACCGAAGAGGACAGCACCGCAACATCCACCGGCACCAGTGCCGTCAACACGGAAAGCGCCGACGCCATCAATGCCGGCACCGCCGCCGCAACCGACACGGCCACCACAGCCCCCGCCCCATCCCTCCGAGCCAAAACCAACCCCACGCCCGAGGCCATCTCCACCACGTCACAAACCGGCTACGCCCACTCCGCCACCGCAAGCCAAAACGGCGTCACCTTCACCGTCTCGTGGAACGACGCCCCCGCGGGCACCGCGACGACCTTCCACGTAACCCAAGCCAACGGCTCGTCACAAGCCAAAGCGCGCATGGACGTGCCCACCTATTGGGACGGCGGCGGCCAGGAGAGCGTCTGCGACCCGTCGCGCCCGGCATGGTCCGGCTACTACAGCCTTCGGGCCCGCGCTCGCGATCGCGCCCAAAGAATCCACGTGGGACCACAATTCACTTGCATGGAGCTAGCGAAGGTGTCTATCCCAAATCAGAAATGGTAAAACCAGCAGCAGCGCGATGCAGAGGGGCGCGGCCAGCAGGGTGGCCACGCCAGAGTTGATGCGCTCGCGAATTTCTGGGGGGGCTCAAGAGATGAGCTCGTTCACGCGCTTTTGCACAGACGCATAGAGGCTTCCGAGCTTCTTTGAATAGCAGGGGCGCGCGGGCGTTAGCCGACGCGCCCCTGCGATGCGTCATACACGTTGCAATTGCCCCTGCCTAGAAAGTGTATGGCAGTTCGGTCAATCGCCTTTAAGCTTTGGCCTACCTAGAACCGCAATCACGACGTTAACAAACACAAGCGCTGCTCCCAGCAGGAATAACGCCAAGGAGGAGGCAATCCAGTTGCTGTCGGCGGTCTTGGGGAGCGTGTCGGTGGCGGCGCTGGCAGTCTTGGCCTTGGACGGCGTGGACGCCGCGGTCTTGGTCACTGTCGTTTTGGTCGTCGTGGTTGTCTTGGGCGTCGTGGTCGCGGGCTTCAGGGTGGGATCCGTCGCGGACCCGGCACCGGGCCGCTCGACATGGCAATCTGTGAGCTGCAGTTTCC
>ERZ1031746.73-NODE-73-length-43788-cov-7.460636_pt1 | contig 43788 bp, 40 predicted proteins | sample MGYA00518171_ERZ1031746 | MGnify/ENA primary metagenome ERZ1031746 (study PRJEB33719, sample SAMN04261238) | wastewater metagenome | biome: rural village; feature: human; material: feces | host: Homo sapiens | place: El Salvador | collected 2013-01-07 ...
AGGCCAACTGGCCTTTTACTACATAAACAGTGTTGCCTGCTTCATCATAGATATCGTAGCTGTCAAACCATGAAAACAACCTTTGTTTAAACAATAGCTTCATAACTTTTCACCACTCTCTCCAACAAATATAATAGTTTCTTTATAAGTACCATAATACCATGCCAGAACACATAAAAAATATACTAAATTTCATTTTTCACATTGGAACCTGTTTTTTATCTGTCCGGCTGTTGTATATATGGAGGAATCTTCATACAACTATCGGATTTTGATATGGCTAAAATGCAGTGGCTACAGAATAAAATTTTTTAAATAGTGATAATACATGCATGATAAAAGGTGCCGCAAAGCGACACCCTTAAATATGTACTGATATTTATTTTTAGTCCAAACTATTCCTCATCCAAAATTGTATCAAGAGCGATAAGTTCTCCCGGTTCAAGTGGTTGAATAATAAACGGTGAATGGCTTACACTTCTTTAAATTTCGAATGCTTGGACAATGCCATTGTCACTGCAAATCCAACAACAAGTGAAATCAGAATTCCGATCATATAATTCAGCATTCCGCCGGACTTGATGCATACGAATCCGATGATTCCTGCTGCTCCCGGGGAGATATTCTGAACATTTGTCAGTGTCACATAAGCACATCCTACAGCAGAACCGAACATTGCTGCATAGAATGGATATTTCATCTTCAAGTTGACTCCGAACATTGCTGGTTCTGTAATACCAAGCAGTGCTGAGATACCGGAAGAAACTGCGATGCTCTTCATCTTCTTATCCTTTGCACAGAACATTGCTGCCAGTGTTGCTCCACCCTGAGCCACATTGTTGCATGCTGCGATTGCAAAGAGGAAAGATCCGCCTGCTGCAATCAACTGGATATCAACCGGGAGAAGACTGTGGTGCATTCCTGTCATTGTTAATGGCGCATAGATAAATCCGAAAATAAATCCACCGACAACACCTAATGTATCATGGAGCCACAGAATACCATTTGTAATCCAGTCTCCGGCTGTACGCATCACTCCACCTACCACTGTAAATGTAAGGAATGCTGTTACGAGTACGGAAAGTGCAGGTGTCAGGAGGTTGTCCAGATATTCCGGAACTACTTTGTGAAGTTTCTTCTCGATAAATGCAAGGATTGCTGCCGCTGCAAGTACCGGAAGTACAGTTCCCTGATATCCAACCTTCTCAATTGTCAGCGCTCCGATATGCCATGCCGGAACCGTTCCCTCTGTAATGGCTGTACCGTAAGAATATGCATTCAGAAGATCACCGGATACCATGATCATTCCCATAACTGCTCCAAGATAAGGATTGCCACCGAACATCTTTGTTGCTGAGAACCCTACAAGGATTGGCAGGAATGCATATGCTGCACTTGCAAATGTGTTGATCATAGATGCAAGATCTGCAATATTCGGATATACTTCAACAAGTGACTTTCCTGAGACAAAAAGTCCTTCTGCTGTCAGAACATTGTTCAGACCCATCAGAAGACCGCTGGCAACCAGTGCCGGAATAATCGGTACGAATACATCCGCCAGCATCTTTACCAGTTTCTGTAACGGATTCATCTTCTGGTCAGCAGCCTTTTTCACTTCATTTTTTGTACTTTCTTTGATGTCTGCATACTGAATAAAATATTTGTATACTTCATCTACTGTACCACTTCCGATGATGATCTGGAACTGACCGCCTGTGGAAAACTGTCCTTTTACAAGCTCTGTCTTGAGAATTCCATCTACATCTGCTTTGCTCTCATCTTTTAATACCAGACGTAATCTGGTTGCGCAGTGAGCCGCGCTGATTACATTTTCTTTTCCGCCTACCAGACGCAGAAGTTCACTTGCTGCATTCTGGTAACTCTGCTCTTTACTCATTCTAACTCCTCCTGTAACTTCATTTCTTTTCTATCTCAATCAGGATTTTCTTAGTACCATCGTTGTACTTGAAAAGTCCTGTCTGATTCTTGGTATTCTGATTCCTGCATACATCAGTTCATCCCCGCCATACTCCTGCCCGGTCTCACAATCTGTGTAAACTGCATCCGGATCCAGTCCTTTTAAGCGAATTACCGGAACCCTGTAGGCTGAGCGTGCAAGGATCTGCACGTGAGTGAAGATGACTTCCATTCCATCTTCTGAAACAATATTCCAGGCACTTTGATTCTCCTGAAATGAATCCGCCAGCCGGTAATAAGTTCCGAACTGTACGGTTCTTCGTCTCCTTTTATATTCTGCAATCTGCTCTCTGACTTCTTTCTTCTCTTCTTTTAAAAGCTTCTTCAAATCCAGTTCATATCCAAGATTGCCTGCTGCCGCCACGGCAAATCTTGTAGCAAGCGGTGTGGTCCGTCCGACCTGATGATTCGGACATGCTGACACATGCGCTCCCATTGTAACTGTCGGAAACAGAAAGCTTGTTCCATGCTGGATTTTCAGCCTGCAGACCGCATCTGTATTATCGCTGGTCCATGTCTGTGGCATGTAATAAAGCATTCCTGCATCAAATCTGCCACCTCCACTGGAACAGCTTTCAAACAACACCTGTGGAAAACGTTCTGTCAATGTCTCCATTACCTGATAAAGTCCAAGCACGTAGCGGTGTGAAAGTTCATTCTGATTTTTCCTGTCAAGATAAGCACTTCCAAGATCTGTCAGATGCCGGTTCATATCCCATTTCACATAACTGATATTTCCCGGTACCAACACCTTACTGACTGCTTCGATCAGATATTCGCAAACTGCCGGATTCGACAGATCCAGTACCAGCTGATGTCGGCTGAGTATTGGTTCGTAAAGCGGACTTCGGATCACCCAGTCTGGATGCTCCCTGTAAAGGTCACTTTCCCTTGAAATCATCTCCGGTTCAAACCAGATTCCGAAATCAATCCCCTTCTGTTTCACCTTTTCGGCAAGACTCTGCAGTCCATCCGGAAATTTCTTCTTATCTTCCGTCCAGTCCCCCAAGGAAGTCGTATCTGTATTTCTTCCCTTGAACCAGCCATCATCCATCACCAGAAGTTCGATTCCAAGTTCCGCTGCTTCTTCCGCCAACGTCAGCATTTTCTCTTCATTGATCTCAAAATACATACCTTCCCAGCTATTCAATAGAACTGGCCGTTCCCGGTCTCTGTACCATCCCCGGCAGACGCGCGTTCTGTATAACTTATGAAATGTATTCGACATTCCGGAAAGTCCATTTACACTATAGACCAGTACAGCCTCCGGTGTGCAAAAGCTTGTTCCCGGTGCAAGCTGCCATCCAAACTGATACGGATTAATTCCAAGCTGTACCCTGATTGTTCCATACTGTCCACACTGAACACATCCATAGAAGTTTCCACTGTAAATCAGGTTTACTCCAAGCACTTCCCCTTGCTCTTCCGTAGTCCCGGGACTTAACAATCCGATAAATGGGGTTGCCTGTGGGCTGCTCGTTCCACGACTGCTTTCAATCGTGACTGAATCCGCACACAATGGACGTCGATACACGTTTTTCTCTTCTGTATGTGCACCGGATAATGTCAGTACATCATATTCCTGTGTTGGAAGATCCATGTTCATGCTTAAGAATCGACAGATTTCTATCGGTTCTGTTCCGTCATTGATCCATTTTGCGAATCGTGTGACCACTGCATCTTCATAGATGGTGTAATATAACAGAATTCTCTGATTTCTCACCTTATCCTGAAGCGTAATCTCCAGTGTCATTGCCTCGGTGTCCGCATCAGTATAGACATGTGGCAGGCCATCCGGAGCGATCTTTCCACTCAGAATGCGATAGCCGTTATAGAAAAATCTTGCGTTTTTATCTCCATTTCTATCTTCTAGTTCGTAAGCTGGACTTCGGAAGTCCCCCTGTCCGGACTCCGGAAATTCCCTCAACTGTGTATCCAGAGAAAATGTCCTGTCTTCCGCTATCGGATTCGCACAGAATCCACGGTCGTAATAATAATCCTTGATGCCGCTGTGCCATCTCTTTATTCTTTTTCCGTAGTAACAATGCTTTAAATATCGTTGTTTTTCTACTTGAATCACATAACTGATCTTATCGTTGTATAGATGAAAAACTTGCTGTTCTTCCTCAAAACTGATCTGCATTCTATTCCTCCACTCTCTCATTCTGCTTCATTTCATCGCTTGACTAAATGCATTATAACTTCCATCTCTTTTCACTTTCAATGGTAATGCAGATTAGCAAATGGTAATTATTTTGACAAAGTCTTTCGAAAAGCTTTCGGAACTACACCAACTCAATATCGGCTTCAAAATCAGAACTATGATCTTGTCCGCGTTCTCCATGATTCGCATCCCAGGATTCCATCTGATAAATAACCGCCTCATATGGTCTGAGTTCTGTAATTTTTTCCGCGGCAGGCGTATCTGCATAATTACTAAGCATGACCTGCCCGGCTCTCTTACACTGTAACTTTCTTGTCTTCTCATGAAAGTTACAGACAATCAGCCATTTTTCCTCCTCTAGCGTTCTTGTATAGATATAAAGGTCTTCATCCTCCGGGAACAGCAGTTGATAAGTTCCGTATACCATAACTTCATGTTCTTTTCGAAGCTGAATCAATTTCTGATAATGATAGAAAACGGACTCCGGATCCGCTAATGCCTGTTCTACATTGATTTCCTTATAATTTGGATTGACTCTGTACCATGGAGTTCCTTCTGTAAATCCTGCATTCTTTTCGGCATTCCACTGCATCGGTGTCCTTGCATTATCCCTCGCCTTCGCCCGGATTGCATACATGGTCTCTTCCTCTGTGAATCCCGCTTTCAGGCGTTCTTGATAAATGTTCTGTGTCTCAATATCAGGGAATTCATCAATCGTCTGAAATGGAACATTCGTCATTCCAATCTCTTCCCCCTGATAGATATACGGTGTCCCCTTCATTCCATGAAGCAATGTCGCAAGCATTTTTGCAGACAGGACACGATAGTCTCCGTCATTTCCCCAACGGGAAACGATTCTTGGGAGATCATGATTATTCCAAAATAAACTGTTCCATCCATGACCTTCTAACTCTGTCTGCCATTTGCTGAAAACACACTTCAGATCCGGCAGATAAAGTGGTTTCAAATCCCATCTTTGTCCACCCGGTTTCTTATCCAGCTGAATCTGTTCAAACTGGAAGATCATACTAAGTTCTTTTCTTGCCGGATCAGTATATAATCTTCCGATCTCCGGGGTCGCCCCCCAGCACTCACCAACCGTCATGCTGTCCCTGTGACCAAAGGTCGCTTCATTCATCTCATGAAGGTATTTATGAAGCATCGGCCCATTCTCTTTGATTTTCTGATCCGGTATCTTTCCAATCAGATCAATCACATCCATACGGAAACCTGCAATCCCCTGATCCAGCCACCAGTTCATCATGTCATATATTTCCTGCCTCAGCTTCGGGTTCTCCCAGTTCAGATCCGGCTGTTTCTTACTGTAAAAATGCAGATAATACTCATCCGTCTCCGTAGAATACTCCCATGCACTTCCACCGAAATTTGACATCAGATCATTCGGTGGCTGTCCATCTTCACCTTTCCTCCAGATGTAATAGTCCCGGTATGGATTATCCAAGCTTTTCTTTGCTTCTATGAACCATGGATGTTCATCTGATGTATGGTTCACTACTAGATCCATAATGATTTTGATATCATTATCTTGACATTTTTGTATCAATATCTTCATATCTTCCATTGTTCCAAACTCCGGGTAAACCGTACGGTAATCAGAGATATCATATCCATTGTCATCCTGCGGCGACTGATAGATTGGACAGATCCAGAGTACATTAACTCCCAGTTTTTTCAGATATTCAATTTTCCCTGTAATTCCTGGAATATCCCCCATTCCATCCCCATTGCTGTCCGCAAAACTCCGTGGATAGATCTGATAAACAACACTGCTTTGCCACCATTTCTTCTCCATCTTATGCCCCCTTCTTGCTTTTTTTATTTGAACCAAGTATAATACAAAAAATAAGAAGATACTTTCATTATTTTATCAAAAAATAACACAATATTATGCACCAGTTCAGCCATGCGGCTATATAAGGACAGACTATCGTTATAAGCTCGCTTATATAAAATAGTCTGTTCTTATGCAGACATAGGGCAGACGCCCCTAAGCGAGGATTCGTCACGCAATGTCGAATTCGAGCTGCATGGCTGAACTGTTTCACTATAAGAAAGGAGATCACTCATGTCATGTTCCTTAAAAGAGACAAATTTTCACGGAACCCCTATGTTCCCCTTACAGATTTATTCTCATAAAGATAAGAACGGTTTCTATTCCGTTACTGCCCACTGGCATGAGGAACTGGAATTTCTCTATATTGAGGAAGGAACTATGCACGGAATCATTTCCGGAACCCCTTATGAAATGAAAGCCGGTGAGTTCTATTTCATCAACTCTGGTGAACTGCATGAACTAAGCGCACACAACCATTCCCTGCATCATGCAATCGTTTTCGATCCTCAATTACTTAATTTTGATTTGTATGATGCCTGTCAGTACAATTTCATCCAGCCAATCACACAGAAGAAACTGCTCTTCCCAAACAACATCTCCAATGCCCTCAGTCAGGAAGAACAAGAAAGTCTCCGACAGCTTTTTCTTGAATTGATCTGTAATTACCACTATCCGGAACAATGTGCACTTCTCAAAATTAAGATCTGTCTTCTACAGATTTTAGAACTCTGTTTCCGCACAGAAATTCTTATACAGAACCAGACTACCGGAAAGCAGCTCTCCTCCATGAATCAGCTGAAGGAAGTGCTTGATTTTATCCGGTCACATTACACCGAAGAAATTACATTAAAAGAACTTGCTGACATTGCCTGCATGAGCCCGACCTATTTCTGCAGATATTTCCATCAGGAGATGGGAAAAACACCGTTCGCCTTCCTGAATGAATACCGCATCAAAAAAGCTGCTATCCTTTTGGATGACAGCTCACTGTCTGTTTCTGATATTGCCATTAACTGTGGATTTGACAACATCAGCTATTTCATTCGTAAGTTCAAAGAATACCAGGGAATCACCCCAAAAAAATACAGAAGCCGGAAGATGCCAGAATAATATTTCTTTATTTGAGAAAAAGGACTAATTTTTATGAATAATGTAAAAGAGAGAATCAAAATATTTTCAGGAGCGCAGCTTAAATACATCGCTTTTCTATCCATGCTTATCGATCACACAAACAAAGCGTTAATCTATCCGAATTTGGATGGAGGAGCATTGAATCGGTTGAGTGACTTTTTTGATATTTTAGGAAGAATTGCATTTCCAATATTCATCTTCCTTCTCGTGGAAGGCTATTTCCACACAAAGAATAAATGGAAGTATTTAATTACACTTCTTGTATTTGGGGTGATATCAGAAATTCCTTTTGATATGTGTACAACAGCTACATTTTTTGAAGTCAACTGGAACAATATTATGTTTACGTTAGCCTTGGTGCTTGCCATGATCTGGCTGATCGATGTACTCAAGGAAAAGATGGCAGCATTGCCGAAAGCTTTATGGTATTTCGTATCATTTCTCATTGTGACAGTATTGTGCTTTGCTGCAATGAATCTGGGATTAGATTATGAACACCATGCTGTGCTAATCGGATATTTCTATTATATTTTTCATGACCGACAGGCACTTGCGATTCCATTTTCCTATCTTTCTATGTTTAAAGAACCGTGGGCTTTGCCTGGATTTGGCCTGACACTTACTTATAATGGAGAACGTGGAAAACAAAATAAGTGGTTTAATTATCTTTTTTATCCAGTACATTTGCTGATTTTAGGAATTATAAGAATGTGTCTTAAGATTTGAATATGAAATATTTTTGCTTACAACATTGTCTACACAGCTCTCCTTCCATAGTTCAAAAAAGGACGAATCCTCCTCCCATTGGATCCGTCCTTTCTTTTCATTCAAGCATTTTTCATAATCATAACTAGCACTTCTTTTTTCACTTTTTTATTTGAATTTTTACAAGTAACTTAGATGTCAAAGCCGAAGCTAATAAAAAAGCGGTACATCCTGCTGTAAGTTTTCCAACGATCACCGGAACAATCATCTTTGGATTAACTCCTGCTGTAAAAGCAAGGTGATCTCCAAACGTAAATGATGCTGAAACAGCAAATGCAATATTTATGATTTTTGACTTTTCATTCATATCACCAATCATATTAAACATTGCTATATTGTTTGCCAAAGTTGCTATTAACCCTGCTGAACCTACTTCATTCATTCCAAATGTTTTTCCTACTTTTGATAAAATACTTCCAAATGTTTTTGTCATCCATTTCACCATTGGAAAAGCACCTATTAAAATAGTTCCAATCTGTCCACAAATTAAAAAAGAATTTTCAAGTGGGATTGTACCATTAGAATCTTCTTCTACCATAACCCGAAACAGAGGAAAATGAATTCCTGTTTGATATTCAAACACTGCAATTGCTATAAAAATTGTAATTAATATCTTCAAACCTGTTCCAAATTTTTGAAATCCTTTCAGCATTTTTTCTGGCCAGTTCCAAAGACCAATTACAATCAGCGCTGCCATCAAAATTACCGGAAGCATATTTCTAATGATCGATAAAAGACTCATCTTATAAGACGTAAAATTCATTACAATTCCTCCGACCAAACATCCGATAGGTATTGTTATTATTCCTGCCAAAACACCTGCACCAAGATAAGGATAATCTTTTTCTTTCATCAAGGACATTCCTACTGGCAAAGTAAAAACTAACGTTGCCCCTAACATATTTGCTACTAATAACCCTGAGAAGTTTCCTATCGCATTATTCCCTGCAAGTTCCATTGCCAAAGGATATCCCCCTGTATCACTTGCAAGTAAGGTTCCCGCAAACATAGATGCATCAGCTCCTATCAGCTGATATATAGGTACAACAATTGGTTTTAGCATTATTGCTAAGACTGGTGCCGCCGCAATTACCCCTGCCATTGCCAGCATCATCGGTCCTATTGCATGAAATCCTTCCTCGAATTGTTGTCCATATCCCCATCGGTTTCCCTGGATTCTATCAACTGCTCCGATAAGCATAAAGATCATCATTATGAAAATAATTATCGAGTTCACAGACAAATGATTTATCCACATCTGTATACTTTCTATAAATTCACTCATATTTGTCTCCTCTGCAACACTTTATAAGGTTTCTTCTTCACATTTTATCATTTAAAAAAGGAGGTTCGGACTAATCCGCTCCTCCCCTTGCTGAAATAATTTCATCAATTATTCCCGACAACTCTAATGCTGTCTCGACACTATATTTACAATCACTTAATTCTTCTGGTTTTCCGTATCCATACTTACAACCAACAAATGGAATCTGATTATATCTGGCAGCCTCTTTATCATAACTTCGATCACCTACCATAACTGCAAGTTCTGGCTTTTCTCTCAGTAATAGTTCTTCCAGACTATACTTTTTGTTATTTTTTTCTGTAACCCCCTGGATCACATCAAAATAATCATTTACTTCTAATTTTCTTAAAATAACATCTAACTCCCATTTTGATGCATTAGAACAGATTGCCAACTTATATCCTTTTTCTTTTAACTCTTCTAACATTTGATGGATTCCTTCAAATGTTTTTGCTGACTCTTTCATTCCATCAATCCAATATTTCTGAATTAATGTTTTGAATATCTCCACTTGTTCAGATTGATTCTCTCCAAAGAAATATCTTACATCCTGCTCAAACGGAGCCCCGATCCGTTCTATAAATTCTTTATCCGAAAACCCAGTTTTTCCTACTTCTTCCAAGGCTTTTCTATATGCCTTTACTGCATATACTTCTGTCTGATTGATTGTGCCATCTACATCAAAGATAACAATTACTTTAGAAGATTCCAATTGCACATCCTAAAATGCATAAGACAAATATGCCAAGTATAATATAAATTGTCTTAACATTTTTATTAAACAGGGCTACACAAAGGAATGTAGCTCCTAACGGAAGAATTCCCGGGAAAATCTGATCGAAAATTGATTGTAATGTTGTTTCAGTTCCTGCCAATGTAAAACTTAGGGTTGTTTGTAACGAGACCATCGTTCCTATCATTGCACCTATTACTGTCATACCAAGAATGGATGCCCCCATGGAAAGCTTGTCCATCAAATGATTTTCTTCTGAATTCTCAAGGAATTTTGTTCCCATCTTATATCCATACTTTCCACCAAGAATTTTCGTAATAAAATGAATTGCTGTATATAACAGGAAGTAAATCACTGCGCCAAGAATGTTTCCGCTTTTTGCAAGTCCAATTCCAATTCCTGCGGCAATTACTCTAAATGTTCCCCAAAAGAAGGAATCTCCTATTCCAGACATAGGTCCCATCAGACCAACCTTTACATTATTAATAGAAGATGTATCAAAAGTATCTGATTTTGCATTTTCTTCTTCCATTGCCACACCAAGTGTCATAAGGAATGGAGAAACATGTGGAGTTACATTGAATGTTTCTGTATGTCTTTTCAACGCTGCATAAAAATCATCATCATTTGGATATATTTTACGCAATGGCTTTTCAATTGCATACATATATCCATACGCCATCATTTTATCAAAAGACCATGATCCCTGAATCGTAAATGATCTCCAGAAAATACTTCTATAATCCTTAGGAGTCATGATTTCCTTTTTTTCATTTATTTTGTCTAATTCTGTTCTTTTATTTTCTTCCATCAGAAATCATCCTCCTCTTCAAATTGCATATTATTTACTGCAAGAAATGCGATACATAATCCTACAACTGCAACACCAATCACATCCATTCCAAGGTACATAACTGCTACAAATCCGAGGAAAAGGTATGGAAGTATTTTGTTGTTAGACATAATTTTAATCAAAAGCGCAAGTCCTACACAAGAAAGTACTCCTGCTGCAACATTAAATCCATTCAGTACCACCTCAGGAATCATATTCAGTACACTATTAATTCCATCAGCACCGAAGAATAATGCGATGAAAACCAAAAGTGCTGAAGGGATTCCAATTGACAGTGGCACTACTGTTAAATGTAACAGATTCGCTTTTTTCAGATTTCTCTCATCGAGTGCTTTTTCAATCTGTTTTCCTGCCCAACTTCCAGGAATCGCATAACAGAAGTTTCTCCACAGCTGCAGGAATACAGACAGTGGTAACGCAAGGGCTACAGCTGTTCCAGCTCCAGCTCCTGTCTGAATTGCAATTGCAATACTTAAAATACTAGAAGCATATACTTCCGGTGGAACAGCACTTCCAACCATAATAGATCCCATGAACATTGATTCCAATGTTGCTCCAATAATTACACCTGTTTGAAGATCTCCCATAATCAGACCTATAATTGGACCTGTAAACAACGGTCTAGCCATCATAGATGCTCCAAACAACTGCTCATCCATTGCCGCAAGAAGAGCGACAATAGACACAAGAATTGCCGGTATTAACATGATATTCCCTCCTTCTTACTACTATAACGGTTTAGATTAAACTTTCTGCCATGACTTTTTTATCTGTAGGAACAGCTCTACATTCAACTTCTGCACCTGCCGCAACCATCTCATGAATCTGTTCTTTCTCTTTTTCAGATACTGCAAGAGACGGAGTGATCATTGTTCTTTCACTTGTCAGTTTCATATTACCAAGATTAACGTGATCAACATCTTTTACATTTTTCACTAGTTCTAATGCATCTGATGTATTATCAACAATCAGAAACAGCTTATATTTATCTGTCTTTGTTCCATTCAACAACGGAATCGCATCTTTCAGTGTTTTTACAACAAACTTCACGCCCGCCGGAGCAGCCATTTTCAATGAAGTGCTACGGAGTTTATCTGCTGCCACTGCATCATTTACTATCAGAATACAATCTGCTTTCAATGAATTTGTCCATGCAAAAGCAACCTGTCCATGTATCAATCTCTCATCTACTCTTAATAATTTAATCATTAGAAATCCTCCTCTATATCGCTATTTTCTTCAATCATTTTTTTCAGATCCACAATTCCTTCTCTTCCCATCTGAATTGCATTTTCTATCAATTCATCTGTTGAAACATCCGAATCCAAATCCTGTGCCAAGCCAATCAGTAAAGGAAGATTCAACCCTGTTATAATATGTATCTTCTCAGATTGAATGTATGAGGAAAACGTATTAGCGATACTGCCACCCATAATATCTGCAACAATAATCAGTTCATCTTCTTCATTCAATTCATGAATTTTCTTTTCTGCTTCTTTCTGCATATCGAACCCTGGTTCAACATATGCACTGATTTCTGAAATATCTTCATTTTCACCCATGATTAATTTGAATGTCTCCATAATCCCTGATGCAAATCTTCCATGAGTTGCTACTAATAATTTCCTCATACTATTCCACTTCCTTATTTCATCTTAATTTTAGTACTCTACTGTTCTGTAATATCTTCTGATTTCCAGACTATGATTTCTTACATGCTCAAAATGTGCGCTAACTCTTTCAAGCTGTGCAGCCATAACGAGTGGTGAAACAAGTCCTCTTACGCTTGGATCAACTCCTTTAAGTTCATAATCCTTTGTATCCCATACCTGAACTACATCTGAATACTTTCTTACAAATTTTTCAACACGATCAAGTAATGGTCTTGTCTCATCTTCACCTTTGAAAAGCATAAAGCTCATATCTTTTTCAGTCATTTCCACTGTTCCATGGAAGAACTCAGCTGCATGGATAGATTTTGTTGCGATCCACTGCATCTCTTCAAGTACGCACATTGCGAAGCAATATGTTTCTCCCCATGTGTTTCCAGCTCCTACACACATATGGAATTTTGTATCTTTATGTTTCTCTGCAAATGCAAGAGCACGTTCGTCATTATCTTCTCTTACTTTCTGAAGTACTTCTGGCATCTGTTTCAGAGCATCAATAAACTTCTCATACTCTGGGAATTCTCCGTTGTTTTTCATGAATCTTGCACCAAGTGCAAAATACTGAATATAAATCTCTTCAACAAGATTATCATTGGATGCTGTTCTGTTTTCGAACACATAATCGGCATACTCAGCAAGTGGGCATTCCTTTTCACCTACAAGAGCGATTACTGTTGCACCAACTTCTTTTGCATATTTTGCTGCATTGATTGTCTCTACTGTTGTTCCTGAAAGAGATGCTGTAATTACAACAGAATCTTTTGTGAGTTGTTTTGGTTTGGCTGTAACTAGTTCTGCTGCAATTTCATAATACCACGGAATTGTTGAATTTGTCTTAATGAGATAAGATAATGGGCTTGCCATCGCATAAGTTCCACCAGTTCCCACAAGATAAAGGTTCTTATATCCCTTCTCACAAATAGCATCTACTGCCTGATTAATTTCTTCAATATTGTTTACTGCCTGAGTTAATACTTCATTGTAAGTTTTGTCTTCATATCCGTACATGTTCTGGTTCCTCCATAATCAAAATAATAATTTTAACTTTATGCGCATAGCTTAGTGTTGTAACCACTTCGCATTTTGAATATACCACTCTATTTTTGTTATGTCAACCACTTTTATTTTTTATTATACAAATTTTACTTTTTAGGTTTCTTTTTCTATTTTTGTTTGGTATAATAAACTCAGAAAACCTTATTTGTTACTTTTTGTGCTACACCGTATCTAGTAATTCTGTTATTTTAGGAGATATAACTATGGATCTTTCATACCAACAACTTGCAGAAATTATACGAGAAAAAATCAACAGCAATGAATATGTTTTTGGTCTTGCTCTTCCTTCTGAGCGTGAATTAGCAAAATCTTTTGATGTAAGCCGTTCCTTAGTTCGCTCAGCAATTGAACAGCTGTGTACTGAAGGCATTTTAAAAAAATATCATGGAAAGGGAACTTACATTATGCTAAAAGATATTGATGATTCTTCCAAGCATTTTAAAGGTATGAGTGAGTTGCTAAAGAAAGCCGGCTATGACCCTTCCAGTAAAATTTTAAATACAATGACTCGAAAAGCCGGTTACAAATTTTCAAAGATTTTCGATGTATCAGAAGATACGGAGATTTTTCAGGTGCTTCGACTTCGTCTCGGAAATGAACAGCCTATATCTATTGAAAATACTTATATTTTACATGACAGTATCCCTGATATTGAAAATATTGATTTTCAGATTTACTCTTTGTATGATCTTTTTCGAACCAATAATATAAAGATTCAAGATATTAGCCATGCTTTTTCTACAACAAAAGTTCATAACACGGACGCACGTTTTCTTAATTTGGAAAATGATACTTCTGTTATTTACGTTGATATTACATCCTCGCTGATTGATAACCAGGTTGTCGAATATACGGAAGTTCTTGTACGGCCTGAATTCAGCAAATATTATACGGATGGCATTTTCAAAAACGGTATTTATCAAGTAAATGCACAGGTTGTTATATAATTTTTTAGAGAGGATTTACAACAATTATGCCTAAGATTTATCAGCTTCTAACAGATGAAATTGAAGAATTTGTTTTACAATATATCAATGAACATCAATTAAAACCACATGACAAACTTCCAACTGAAAGAGAACTTTCCACATCGTTGAATGTAAACCGAATTACACTTCGTAATGGTTTGCAGAAACTGATCGACAAGGGAATGATCTATAGTCATCGTGGAAAGGGTTATTTTGTTTGTCCCCAAAAAATAAATCGGACATTGTGTTATTTCAGTTTTCCCGAAGCAGATAGTCTGTTAAAAGACCATTCTTATAAAGCTGAAGCTCAAAATTTCTTACCAACAATTATGAGCAATATTATTCATAATTTTTTATGTATAACAAATGATTATAATATTACTATTTCGTCTTCTCTAGAAAGTGTTGATGAAACAATCATCGCTTTTTCTTGTGATGCAATAAAGACTGAATATAATACCATTTACCCTGGTTTGTTTCAGATGAAAGAAATCCCACCAACCTTAGTACAGTCTTTTTTCATACGAATTTATGAAAATGAGGCTCTTGATTCTTTATCTTTAATTACAAAGCAAACCTTAACTGAGCTTTTACAATTATCTGAAGAAGACACTTTACTTCTTGTAACAAACTTTATATCTGAAGATGATGTTCCTATTGCCTGCACAGTTTCTGTATGTGTTGGAACTCGGTTAAACCTGATTGGAAATATTCATTCACCAAATTAAAAAAGAGAGATCACTGTGTGATATGCTCCCATAAGATAAAACTACGAGATTGTGCCGTTCTTCTGCTCCGAAAATGCTTTTTTCAGATAAACTGCGTTACTTTTTATAAGGAGCTTGTGAACAGTAACACCTGTTATTGTATCTATCTACAAACATACCTTTCCACTCTTGAAATCCAATATTTTCTAGTATAAAATATTCTCGTTAAATTCTTGACGAATAGCAATATAACAACGGCAGTTCTTTACTGTGTTACCATTCACAGCAAGAGAGCTGCCGAATTACAAAAGAATAAGGAGTTATATCATGGACAATCATTTTAACACTCCCGCAGAAGTCATTGATCTGAGTATCAAGGCCTGCGAGAACAAAACCCGTCTTCCACTTGGAAAAATGATTCTGCTCGGCATCATGGCCGGTGCGTTTATTGCTTTCGGCGGTGCTACAAGCAGCACAGCAGCGCACGCAGTAGAAAATGTTGGCGTAGCAAGAGCTCTTGCCGGATGTATCTTCCCTGTCGGACTGATGCTCATCGTATTTCTCGGCGGTGAACTTTTCACCGGAAACTGTCTGATCATCATGGATGTATTTGACAAGCGTGTCACATGGGGCGGATTATTCCGAGATCTTTTCATCGTATTTTTCAGTAACCTGGTCGGTGCTCTTTGCGTGGATCTGCTTATTGTATACAGTGGAAACCTAAACTACTCAGGTGGGCTTCTCGGTGCTTATACAATCAAAGTTGCTGTTGGAAAGATTGCAATTTCACCACTGTAGGGAATCACTTCCGGAATCTTATGTAACATCCTGGTCTGTCTTGCAGTACTGATGGCTACTTCCGCAAGAGATATTGCCGGTAAGGTATGGGCAATTTTCTTCCCGATCTGTGCCTTCGTAGTCGGCGGATTCGAACACTGCGTTGCCAATATGTTCTATATCCCGGCAGGTATCCTTGCTTCACTTAATCCGGCTTATGTTGCGAAAGCAGAAGAAGCTTACGGAATTACAGCTGAACAGATTGCGACACTGACACCACTTCACAGCCTTGCAAACTTTATTCCGGTCACACTTGGAAATATGCTCGGTGGTATGATCTTTGTCGGACTTCCGCTGTATTTGATTTATAAGAAAAACTGGGAAAATAAATAAGGACTGTTTTAAAGAAAAACTCATGTGAATCTCTTCTAACGAACTCACATGAGTTTTTTCTATCTCTGAGATTGTTGGTGTAGGTGCTCAAAAAAAGAACCTGAAACAAATCAGTTTCAGGTTCTTCAGAGGCGCAGACCGGATTTGAACCGGTGAATCAGGGTGTTGCAGACCCACGCCTTACCGCTTGGCTACTGCGCCGTATTTATTTAACTATTAAAGTATAACAAAATACACGCAGTACGTCAATGGTGTTTTCTTTGATTTTATTTATCTTTTCCGCCAATCACATTATCTACGAAGAAATCCTGTGCAAGAATATCTTCGTCAGACATTGTCTCTCCTTCTTTTACAAGAACATTTCCTTTACTGTCTTTAAGTTCTCCGGCATAAACCTGAACTTCTCCACTGTTGATCTTCTCACGAAGTTCATTTACCTTGTCCTGAACATCCTGTGGTACAAGATCTTTGTTGAACGGAGCAAGTGCCGCACATTCTCCACCTTCATAATAGTTTGCAGAGATGTCTACTGTTCCGTCTGCTGTCTTCTTCATGATATCTTCAAAAATTGGTGCCCAGTTCCATACAAAAGATGTAAGAACTGCTTTCGGTGCAGATGCCTGCATATCTACATTGTAACCTACACAAAATGCCCCATTCTCTTCACATGTCTGCGGAACTGCCGGTGAAGAGGCCTCCATCCCCATGTATTTGATTCCATTGTCGATCAGAGTCTTTGCATTCTGGGACTCAATGTCAAGATCATACCAGCTGTCTGCCCAAAGTACCTGAACAGTCGCATCCGGATTCGCATATTTAGCTCCAAGTGCATAAGAGTTGATTGCTGTACGTACAGAAGCCTCATCCATACTTGCACAGAAACCTAACTGATTGGAACCTTCATTCATCAGTGCACTTAAGTAACCTGTCAGGAAATCTCCCTCATATCCACGAATCTGAAATTCAATAATATTGTCATAAACATCATTTCCCTGCTGTGCGAAAACAACGTCCGGATACTCTTCCTGAAGTTCAGAGAGGATTGCTGCATATCCTGCAGAACATCCGAAAATAATGTCTGCACCTTCATCAACAAGTTCTTCTACCGTAGACTCAATCAGGGAAGTATCCTCTTCTGAAATCTCTTCCATTGTGATCAGGTTTGTTTTTGTATCAATTCCGACATTCTCACATGCCTTTACAAGACCTTCATGCATAGACTGTGCCCATCCGCCATCTTCTACAACTGAATACTCCATCTCACCGATGATAAGCTCAGATACATCTTTCTTTTCTTTCTTTGCATCTGCTTTCTCACCATCTCCTGCAGAAGATCCACATCCTGCTGTCAGGCTTGCTACCAACGCTGTTACCATTAACATACTTACGATTTTCTTTTTCATTACATCCTCCTAAAATATTTGAAACTAATAAACTGCTGTTTTCTATATCGCTCACAATGCATTGTGAATAGAAACTATTTTATCTGCTCTCACGGTCATATGGCTTGGCAAGTGCTGCCGGTTCTGCGGTATGTTTCTTCCTGAAATTTCCTGTGGACAGAATAAATACAATCACTGTTGCCACATATGGAAGCGCACTGTAGAATTCTGTTGGCACGGACGGAAGATAAATCTGCAAATTACTTCCCAAACAACTAATGAAGCCGAAGAGTAATGCTCCTCCTGTCAGAACCAATGGATTCCAGGATGAAAATGCAACCAATGCAAATGCGATCCATCCTTTTCCGGCTGTCATTCCACTGTTCCAGAAATTTGTATTTGCAAGGGAAACACAGGCACCGCTGACTGCCATCATCATGCACCCGAAGATAATATATCCATATCTCATAGCAAATACATTTTCTCCCGCTGCATCAAGCACTGCCGGGTTCTCTCCCAGAGCACGAAGCTTTAATCCATATCTTGTTCTGTAAATATAGAATACAGATAATGGAACAATAAAATACATCGCATAAGTGAGCAAACACTGTTTGAAGAAAATGTCTCCGAGCACCGGAATCTTTGAGAGCAATGGAATTGCAAACTTCTCAAACTTCAGATTCGCTGCCACACCGGCAACATCTTTTCCTATAAATCCACTCAGTCCTGTTCCGAAGATCAGCATTGCCATACCGCATACGGTCTGATCGGACTGGAGTGTAACTGTCAGAAATGCGAAAACCAGTCCCAGGATTGCTCCTGTAAGAAGAACAACCAGGAAGGATAATGCAAGGTTCTGTGTCTTTACTGCTGTAATGTATCCACTGACAGCTCCCATCAGCATGACACCTTCGACTCCCAGGTTCATAATTCCTGCTCTCTCGGAGAATGTTTCCCCGATTCCTGCATACATTACAGATACTGCATAAACCAATGCACCCGAGCAAAGTGAAATAATTAATGCTATCATGCCTTCACCTCCTGATTTCTTACAATTTTATAACGCTGGAAGAAATCTCCTGCAATGACAAAAATCATAACCGCTCCCTGAATCATAGTTGCAATCTGCGCCGGAACTCCAAGCACCTGCACCGTAGCACTGCTGTTCTGAAGTCCTGCAAAAAGAATTGATACAATCACAACAACCAGAGGATTCAGACGACTGAGATATGCAATAACAATTCCTGTATACCCCGCATTGTTCGGCATCTGCTCAATAATACGGTGTGTCACTCCTGCATACTGTACATAACCAGCCAGTCCTGCAAGACCACCACTGATTACAAGTGCAAGAATAATATTCTTTTTAATATTAATTCCTGCATATCGTGCAGAATTCATGCTGCTTCGAATTACCGACAACTGATAACCATCCGTTGTATATTTATACGCAAGGAAAATGAGAACAGCTGCAATCAGACCCAGGATAATTCCGGCACTGATGCCACTTTCTCCAAGCTCCGGAATTTCGAGTCCGGATGGAATTCTTTTTGTCTGTCCCACATTCTGTCCAGGCATTTTCCAAGGTCCGAGTACCAGATAACTCAGAATAATCAATGCAATGTAGTTCAGCATCAATGTTGTAATGCTTTCGTTAACATCCCAATATGCTTTTGGAATAGCAGCAAGCAATGCCCAGAATGCTCCTCCGAGAAAGCAGCACACAGCAAGAATGATACTTCCCGCAATTCCTTCCACCTTTGGTCCAAACAGTACGAACACACCTCCGAAAATGGCTCCCATCGCATACTGTCCTTCCGCTCCGATATTATTCAGATTCATCTTAAATGTCAGTGCCACGCCAAGTCCACAGAACATCAGTGGCAGACTGGCATTGATCATCTTACGGATTCCTTTTCCTGAAAGGAACACTTTCGTGAGCATCTTGCTGTATACTTGCAGCGGATTAAATCCTACAAAAGCAATGATGATTCCACAAAATGCAAATGCAAGTATCGTAAATAAGATGGATGTCAGCACGATACGAAGCATTCCGACATTTTCTCTTTTTTCAAGTCGTATTTTATTTTTCATAACGTTCACCTGACATAAGCCTTCCTATTGTATCGTAATCTGCTTCATTGCGGTCAAGCACTGCCATCATCTCACCTGAACAGAGAACTCCGATCCGGTCTGACATCTGGAATAACTCATCCAGTTCCTCTGAGATCAGAAGTACTGCTACACCTTTCTTACATTGCTCAAGGAGAATCTCGTGAATGGCCTCGGCTGCTCCCATATCCAATCCACGGGATGGGTATACCGCTACAAGAAGAACCGGATCTCCACCAATCTCTCTTGCAACAAGAAGTTTTTGCTGATTTCCTCCGGACATCAGAGAAACCGGACTCTTGTCTCCTGCTGTCTTGATCGCATAACGGTTGATTTCATCCTGTACAGTGCCATGAATTACTTTCTTCTTCAGAATATGATTTTTACTGAATCTAGGCGTATCATACTCCTTTAAGATTCGATTCTCTTCCATATTCATTCCCGGAACAAGTCCCATACTCAGCCTGTCTTCCGGAATAAATCCTACTCTTTTCTTCACGCGTGCTTTCGCGCCCTGTGTCGTGACATCTTCACCACTGATCGTAATTGTTCCACCAATTGCTTTGCGCAGTCCTGTTACTGCCTCTGCCAGTTCTTTCTGTCCGTTTCCGGCAACTCCTGCAATTCCGAAAATTTCTCCTGCATGAATATCAAAAGATACCTTTTTGATTGCTTCAAGTTCACGGTCATTCTTCACAGTCAAGTCTTTTACTTCAAGAACAACTTCCTCTCTCTTTGTGCCACCTTCGTTTTTATGCGGTTTCAGTTCACGTTCTCCGACAACTGCTTTCGTCAGACGCTCTACTGTTGCTTCCGATGCAGGCATTGTATCTTCTACTTCTCCACCCTTTAACACAGTGATACGATCGGCGAATTCCATAACTTCATTCATTTTATGGGAAATAACCACGACACTCTTTCCACTATCTGCCATGCGGCGAAGTACATGGAACATCTCTTTTGCTTCCTGTGCTGTCAAAACTGCTGAAGGTTCATCGAGAATCAGGATATCCGCACCTCTGCAAAGGAGCTTGACAATCTCAACTCTCTGCTGCTCTCCAACAGACAACTGCCAGATCAATGCTGATGGCTCTACATCCAGATGGAATTCTTTTGACCATTTACCAATCTGTTCTTCCATTTCCTTCTTATTTAATATAAATTTACATTCCGGCATGTACAAAAATACATTTTCTGCTGCTGTTAATGTCGGGATCAGACGGAAATGCTGATGTACCATACCGATTCCCATCTCAACTGCATGCTTCGGGGAACGGATGGAAACTTTCTTCCCTTTATAAAGGATCTGACCTCCATTTGGTTTGTAAATTCCATTCAGAATATTCATAAGTGTACTTTTTCCGGCACCGTTTTCCCCGAGGAGAGCATGTATCTCCCCGGGATATAATGTAAGATCTACGTCCTTATTCGCTGTTACACTGCCGAATGTCTTTGTGATGCCACGCATCTCAAGAATAGGTTCTTTCATCTTCTTATCTCCAGTAACTCATTCTGTTTCTATTGCTACCAAACAGTTACTCAGCCTCTACAGGAATGAATGAAAATGTTGTCACATCAAACAATCCCATATCTGTTAGCTTAATCTCCGGAATTACTGCAAGTGACATAAAGCACAGTGTCATTACCGGCTCAACATCTCCACAGATTCCAAGTTCTTCATATGCTTTCTCGTGAATATCTGTCAGTTTCTGATCTACCCACTCACCACTCTGATCACTCATCAGTCCGGCGATCGGCATTGGCATGCTCTCGATCACTTTACCTTCTTTTACAAGAACCATACCGCCCTCCTGCTCGATCAGACTGTTTACTGCAAATTCCATCTCTTCGTCACTGACTCCGACAACAATGATATTGTGAGAATCATGTGCGATGGACAATGCTACTGCACCTTCCTTGATTCCATATCCTTTCAGGAATCCACAAGCTACATTTCCTGTTCCCTGATGACGCTCAACAACAGCTACTTTTACAAGATCAACTTCTGGATTTCTTACGAACTCTCCATTTGCATCCAGCTCAATCTCTGCTGTATCTTTCGCTGTTACAACTCCACCCGGAAGAATCTTGATTACATTTACTTTGTTTGATTTCAGGTTCATTTTAAATTTCTCTTTGGAGAAATCTTTTACGATCACACTTCCCTTAACAGAAGAGATATCACATTTTTTGATCTCCGGCAGATATTTTCCTTCTTCTGCCACCAGAGCACCTTCTACAAATACACGGTTTACGTGGAAATCTTTCAAATCATCCAGAAGAACGATATCCCCACGATATCCCGGTGCAATTGCTCCTCTGTCTTTCAGGTCAAAGCATTCTGCTGCGTTAAGTGTTGCCATACGAATTGCTGTCACAGGATCAAGACCTTCCTCTACACAGATACGCAGATGATTATCAAGATGTCCTTCGTGAAGGATTGTCTTAGGCTGACGGTCATCAGAACAGAGCAGGCATCTTCTACTGTTCTCTGCTGTCATTCCCTTGATCAATGTGCGAAGATTGTGACATGCAGAACCCTGACGGAGAAGAATGTACATTCCTCTTTCCAGACGGTCATTCATCTCTTCTACTGTAGAACATTCATGATCTGCTGCGATTCTTGCAGCGACATATGCATTCAGCTCTTTTCCTGTGATTCCAGGTCCATGTCCATCAATAAATTTGCCTTCCTGTTTTGCTACAATGATCTTATCCAGATCACTGTCTGCCGCATTGATCACGCCCGGAAAATTCATGAATTCACCAAGTCCGGCAATTCCCTCTCTTGTGATCGGCTCTTTCATTGCTTCTGCATCGATCACCGCACCTGAATGCTCGAATGGCGTAGCCGGTACACAGGATGGAAGCTCATATTTCACATCAAGCACTGTGTTCTCAGCTGCTTTCATCATATAGTCCAGACCGGCGATTCCACATACATTTACGATTTCATGTGGGTCTGCCATAATTGTTGTTCCTCCATGTGGAACTAACAGGCGTCCAATCTCCTCTGGACTTACATAAGAAGATTCGATATGGATGTGGCTGTCGATAAATCCAGGTGCTGCATATCTTCCTTCTGCATCAATCACTTTCTCGCCTTCATACTCACCGATACCTGCAATCTGATCTCCTGAAAATGCAATGTCTCCTTCCTGGATTTTTCCAGAAAATACATTTACGATTTTACAATTTTTAATTACAAGGTCAGCTGGAATGCGACCTGCTGCTGTATCAATTAATTTTTTTAATTCTACTTTCATTGTTGCTGCATCTTTCATATCAGACAGCCTCCTTTTCACTTATTTGCTACAGCCGGGTCGGCTTAGATCCGGCTGTAATTTCATTTCCTATTATATTTTATTTCTCACGCACTGCAAGAATCGGGTCAAATATTTTCAGGTTTACATAATCAACCGGTCCAACATCTGTAATCGCATAATCCGGAATGGCTGTAATCGGGAAGAAGAACATATACATCATCGGATTCGGAAGATCTGATCCAAGACTTCTCGCTGCCTGGTCAATCTTCTTTTCCTGTACTGCGATTTCTTCCGGTTCTGCATCACTTACGATTCCGCCAACCTGAAGTGGAAGGAATTCTATAATCTCTCCGTCAGCAACAACAACCTGTCCGCCGCCCTGCTCGATTACATAGTTTGCTGCAATTGACATATCCTCTGCACTGACACCCATAACAACCAGGTTATTGTCATCCGGTGCTGCGGAAGATGCCATTGCACCTTTCTTCAGTTTCCAACCTGAACAGAATGCCAGGGACTTATTTCCATTTCTTCCGAAACGTTCCAGTACAGATACCATAGCTACATCTTGCTCTGTATCTGGCTGTACGATACCGTCTTTTACCTGCAGGACAACATCTCTTCTCTTACGTACAAATGGTCCTTTGACATCCATTGCCAGGACATCTACTTCTCCATTCTGGATGCTTGTCTTATACTCAAAATCTTCTTTTGTTGTAAGTTTGCACTTCAGTGCACCCTGCAGTACACTGCTTCTCTTTGGTGCTTTCAGTTCATAGGAAAGCTTGTGTTCCTCAGCAACCATAGTTCCATTTGTCATAACCTTGCATACTTCGAACTCTTCAATATTCTTAACAAAAAGAATATCTGCGATTCTTCCCGGACAGATGGATCCGATCAGATGATCGATACGGTATGCCTCGGCACTGTTGATCGTTGCCATCTGGATTGCTGTCATCGGCTCAACGCCTGCTTTGATTGCAAGACGAACCACGTTATCAAGATGTCCTTTGCTCAGAATATCTGTTGCAGTTACATCATCTGTACAGAAACTTACTCTTCTTGCAAATGCCGGATTTACTTCTGTTACAGCTTTAATGTTTTCTTCCAGGAAATGTGTTACACATGACTCACGGATCAGCATATGCATTCCTTTTCTCATCTTCTCAACAACTTCTTCATGTGTGTAGCTCTCATGATCAAGACGAACTCCACCACACAGATAACCATTAAGATCATTACCTACTGCCATCGGTGCACATCCGAATACCGGGAGTCTGTTTTTCATTGCCTGAGCGATTGCTCCAAGTGTGTTCTCGTCTTCTTCCTGCATAGACTCACGTACTGTCTCCCATACACCATAGCACTCCGGCCACTGCTGAACTTCTTTGTGAACCTCTTCTGTGAAATTAAATGCTACTGTTGATTCCGGGATTGTATATGGAGTCTTATATGGTGCTCCCCAGAATACTTTCAGAGGACTCTGTTTCATCTCTGCAAGAACTTCTTTTAATCCTTCAAGTCCGGATACAGAAATATACTCGTCCAGTCCTGAAATCATACTTGTTGTTCCTCTCGGCACAACAGCTTTTGCATAACTTGTAATACTCATCTTACTGCACTCGCTATGGATATGTCCGTCGATCATACCTGGTGTCAGATAGTATCCTGTAGCATCAATGATCTCTGTATCCGGTCCGATATAATCCTCTACATCCCCAACTGCTGCGATCATATCGTTGTAAACTGCAACATCAGCCGGATAGATCTCGCTTGACATTACGTTCACAAGCTGTCCACCTTTGATTACCTTGTGTGCCGGAAGGAGTCCTCTTCCTGCACGAATCATCTCTTTGAGTGCTTCCTTGTTTGTTCTTTCCATCTCTGAACCTCCTATAAATATTTTAAAAAATAAAAAAGATACATTGTCCGCATGGCGGCTAATCAGGTTTCCCGTCCTGCAATGTATCTTTGAAGAATTTTCAACTCTATTTAGTTTGTCTTATGAAACGCACAACAATTTTTTCACTCCAACAATAGCTTTGGATTCTATAGATTTACACAAGTCTGCGTCTTTATTTAGATAATAGCATATTTTCAAAAAATTTCAGCATTTTTTGTGATTATATTTTCTTTGCTTTATTGATAAGCAGTGCTTATAGAAAAAGGGGTGTTCCACCTATCTTGGAACACCCCTGCCACTCTTTTTCCGTTACAGTTACAGTAATCTTAATCTTCTATATTCTCTTTATTTTTCATCTGAATCCTCTTTGCTTTTAGATGGAATCACTTCGTATTCATTTGAAGCTTCTTCGTCTTCGTCTGAATCTTCTTCGTCATCTTCTTCGTCATCTTCTTCCTCAAGAAAGCTTTTGATTTTTGATAAACAAATTTTGATTTTCCTGAACGAATTTTCACTCTTTACATCGGTTTCATCTTTCTCTGCATCCGGCACAAAATTCTCTGATGACTGTTCCTCTGTGTCCTCTGTAATCACAGGCATCGCGATTGTCTCACCCAAAGTTTCAGACTCTTCTGAGCTATCTCTGTTTTCGGTCACTGCCTCTGTTTCAATCGCCGCATTTATTTCTGTAACTCCTTCTGTCTCAGCCGTTTCATTTATTTCAGATGTTACATCTGTCTCAGCTTCTTCTGTAGTTGCATCTGTCTCAACTGCTCCTTCTGCTTCTGTAGTCAGATCTGCATCCGTCTCCTCTTCTGTTTCGTCTGTTCCATTAATTCCTTCTAACAGCGCATCAACTGTCTTCTCTTCCTCTGACACTTCTTCTACTTCTTCTACTTCTGCCTCTGGCTTCGGTTCACACGGCATTCCCACTGTAAAGCAGCTTCCGGATCCCAGGATACTTTCTGCATCCACCCATCCATCATGTACTTCAGCAATCCATTTTACAACAGAAAGTCCCAGTCCAAAATGACCTTCTCCGGCACCTAAAGGATCTCCTCTGAAAAACCGATCCCATACATGTGGCAGATCCGTCTCCGAAATTCCAATTCCCGCATCTGCAATCTTACAGGTAAACTCACTGCCTTTGCTTTCAACAACAACTTTGATCAGTCCAATCTCCCGGCTATAATCAATGGAATTCTCCAGCAGATTTAACAGCATCTTCCGATAACAGTTCTCATCCACTTCTGCGTAAATCTCCGGTTCAATCTCATATTCTATCTGCACCGGTTCATCTGCTTCCTGAAGTCTGCTGATCTGACCTTCTATAATTCCTGTTGTCAGTTCACTGATATTCATGCGTTTTTTATAAGCCGGCTGGCATCCCTGATCTGCCTTTGCAAAAAATGAGACTTCCTGAATAAAATCTGAAAGAATCTGTGCCTTCTTCTGCACCAGTTCAATCTGCCAGCGCTGACGCTGGGACAGTCGCCAGTCGCCAAGGCACCATGCGCTTCGTGTAAGGATCACACTGACCGGCATCCACATCTCCTGTACAACATTTTCTGCAAAATGTCCCTCCTCGCGCACATCCTCAAGTAATTCATTCAATGTCAGCTGCAGTCTCTCCAATTCCGCATCAGATTCTTCCAGTTCCAACTGTCTGGAGAAATCTTTTGTTCTACAGATTTCCGCCGCTGACTCTGCCAGGTCTGCAGTCCGTTTCAGGACCTCTCTTACCAGAAAGTATCCAATTGCAAGAGATGCGATGAAAACGATTGGAAGTACCACCTTCGCCATCGCTTTTGCTGACTGCGCATCTGTTCCACTTATCACTGTAGCAAGAAACAACGCAATGCCTGTTGCCACGAATATGCACCCTGTATATTTTAGTGTTAATTTTATTTTCAAAGATATTTTTTTCATTCGTACTCCTCCAATGGAATCTCTGACATTCCAAATTAGATTATAGCACATTTTAAAACAGTATGTTGTGAAATTCTTCTTAAATAAAAAGTTTTTATTATGCTTTTCCGCCTTGTATTTCTCTCTGATTTGCCCTATCCTAAAAAGTAAATATATCAGCAAAAAAAGATTTTTAAAACAATTTGAAAGAAGGAAATATCTATGAACAATTCAGTTTCTCAAGAACTATTAAAATTTCTCCAAAAGAGTCCCACAGCATTTCATGCAGTTCAACAGATGAAATCAGAGCTTCTTGCAGTTGATTTTACTGAACTAAAGGAAAATCAGCGTTGGAATATAGAATGCGGCAAACACTATTTTGTTACACGAAATGACTCTTCCCTGATTGCGTTTACAATTCCGGAAAATGGTATTGATAAGATGCACATTCTGACAAGTCATAGTGATTCTCCGACCTTTAAGATCAAAGAGAATCCGGAAATCGAAGTAGAAAAACATTATGTGAAATTAAATGTAGAAAAATATGGTGGCATGCTCTGTGCGCCCTGGTTTGACCGTCCGCTCTCTGTTGCCGGACGCGTTATAATAAAAGATAAGACAAACGGACAATTCACGAGCAAACTCGTCAATATTGACCGGGATCTTGTTATGATCCCGAATCTCGCGATTCACATGAACCGTGAGATCAATAGCGGTTACAACTACAACGCACAGAAAGATCTTCTTCCGCTTTATGGCTGTGGTTCTCCTAAAGGAACTTTTATGGAACAGATTGCTGAAGCTACCGGGGTAGAAAAAGATGAAATTCTCGGTCATGATCTATTCCTTTATAACCGACAGGAAGGTTCCATCTGGGGCGCTTCCAAAGAGTTCATCTCCAGTGGCAGACTTGATGACCTGCAGTGTGCCTTCGCATCACTTCAAGGTTTTCTTTCCGGTGAGAAAAGAGACTGTATGGCTGTACACTGTGTTCTTGATAATGAAGAAGTTGGAAGCGGTACGAAACAGGGTGCCGCATCCACATTCCTTTTTGACACACTGATCCGTGTTCACGAAGCACTTGGATATGATGGAGAAGATTATCGTGTTCATCTTGCAGACAGCTTTATGATCTCTGCGGATAATGCTCATGCGGTTCATCCAAACTATACAGAGAAAGCTGATCCGACAAACCGTCCTTACCTGAACGAAGGAATCGTGTTGAAATTCAATGCAAACCAGAAGTACTGTACGGACGCCGTATCTGCTGCCATGTTCCGCGACCTATGTAAGCGGGCAGATGTTCCGGTTCAGACATTCACCAACCGTTCTGATATGGCCGGTGGCTCTACCCTTGGAAATATTTCCAACACTCAGGTTGCGCTCAATACCGTTGACATCGGACTTCCGCAGTTGGCAATGCATTCCCCTTATGAGACTGCAGGTGTGAAAGATACTGAGTATCTGGTACGAGCTGCAAAAGAATTCTTCTGCTAGTAAAAGAAGGAGCAGGGATTTCATTATGACGAAATCCCTGCTCTTTATTTTTTACAAATGCCTTCTCAACGCCTCTACATAATAAGATGCATAACGACTGAAAATAATATTTTTCTTTTTAATAATACCGATCCTCATCGTTTTATCAATATCTAATGGCTTCGCTATAATACTGCTTCCATTTAATTTCTGATCGATCACACCACTGCTTACTGTGAATCCGTTTAATCCGATCACCAGGTTAAATAAGGTTGCCCTGTCTCTTACCTGTATACTCTTCGGGAAATCAAGCATGCTTATAAATTCCTCTGAAAAATAAAACGAATTATTGTTTCCCTGCTCATAGACAAGATATGGATATGGCTGTAAATCTTCCATAGAAATCATTTCTTTCTTTGCCAGTGGATGATCTTTACAGATAAATACATGCGGTTCTGCAACAAACATTTCCTCAAACTTCAACTGATTATTCTTTATCAGCTTCAGAATCACATCTTCATTGTGTTCCGAAAGATAAAGAACCCCAATCTCACTTTTTCCGCTTGCCACATCTTCAATGATCTCGCCCGTCTGTGTCTCTCTTATAATAAAACTATACTGGTCTGCATCATATTCTTTGATCAGATCAACAAAAGCATTTACCGCAAACGAATAATGCTGGCAAGACACAGAAAACTTTGGTGTTCTTCTCTCTCCATTTCCAAAATGTTCTTTCATATTGTCAGCCTGCTCTAAGAGCATCCTTGCAAAGGACAATAGCTCTTCGCCTTCTCTTGTAACAGTAACGCCTTTGTTAGACCTTGTAAATGCAGTCACTCCCATCTCTTTTTCAAGATTATGAATTGCTGCACTAAGCGACGGCTGTGAAATAAAAAGCTTTTCTGCAGCCTCCGTAATATTCCCACAATCCGCAACCGTAACTAAATAGGTTAATTGCTGTAATGTCATGTTCGTTCACTCCTTATTGAAACTGATATCCGGGCTTATCATAAAAGTATTCCCCATAACCATCTTGAGACAAATGGCTGTAAGAAAAACATAATAACACCTACTGAACCACAAATCAAATAAAAATCATTTATTTTTGAATCTGATAAAGTTCGCTTTGTAAAGTTTTTTGTTACAAAACATCCAATAAAGTAACCGATCAAAGTACCGATGCTATTTGTAATGATATCATCTATATCAGTTGCTCTGCCAGTAAAAAGTTGAGAAATTTCAATAAAAAACGTTGCAACGATTCCTGCCAGGGCAACACGTTTTATACTTCTGAATTCTTTCCATAACATTGGTAAAAAGAAACCAAACGGAACGAACAAGAGTACGTTCAAACACGCATTAACAAAATCTGACAACATATAAATAAATGGAATCAGATTCACTGTAAACTCCATTTGCAACATCGTGATATTCGGAAATCCCACTAATGCTAATACTACCACTAGATAAAATCCAAAGATCATATAAATCAGCGTTCGTTTCCAGCTCTGAAAGAAAATCTTCTCATATACGCACCAAACCGGAATTATAAAAACTGTTGCTGCAACAAGTTCGATCAGGGCGTTGTATATTCTACTCATTTTTTTCCTCCATGAATTGTATTTTACACAACTCATAGTCTATCATATCCGGCCTGGTTACAGTAGATTTAGACTTCTTAATTAAGTTTAATTTTTCATTAAGATAAAAACTATATATAGGACACAAAATTATAGAACCACAAAGCAACATATGATATACTAGCAATGTTACCGCCTCCTATACTGGTACAGAACGGAGGTGTTCACCATGGATTTAGCATTATCTTTTATTGTCGCTGTTGCGGCTGGTGTAGTTTGCCACTACATCATCAAATGGTTAGATGGCGACAAATAGCCGGTAACTAGCCTGTGGATTCAAACCTTTCCACACAAGAATTAGGAATAGAAAAACCCTCGGATGGCACTCCGAGGGTTTTTCGTTGCTGTTCACTATGGAATAGCATTATCTTTTTGCCTACTGGCATTATAGCATATGCAATTTAACAATACAATATGCAATTTTAATAGAAAGTGGGTATGTCCTTGCTTTTCTTGTCTTTTCATGCTATACTATCACCCGATGTAAAACCCGAAAAACCAAGGTCTTATAAGGGTTTCGCCGATTTCCGGCGTAAGGTCATATACTTACTGTATATGCCTTCCGCGGCATTCGTCAAATGTCCATGCAATCATGGCCGCCTGACTCATTGCTGCGCGAAAATGAATCGAGTGTTCGTGACCTTCCACTCGTAAAACAAAACTAAAGGAGAACTGAATAATGAAAAACTCAAGTAACAAAGTGCTTTACCTGGCACAGGCAGCCATGATTGCTGCCATCTATGTCGTACTGACTGTTGTCGGTGCATCACTGGCTTTTGGAGAGGTGCAGATCCGTTTTGCGGAAGCACTGACAATCCTCCCGGTATTTACTCCGGCTGCAATCCCTGGATTGTTTGTAGGATGCCTCATCGGAAACACACTTGGAGGTGCGATCCTGCCTGACATTATCTTCGGCAGCCTTGCAACACTGATCGGTGCCATCTTTACATGGTCTTTAAGAAACAAGAGCAAATTCCTTGCCCCTGTTCCTCCGGTTGTTGCCAACATCATCGTGGTTCCATTTGTATTAAAATACGCTTATATGGTTCCACTTCCGATTCCTTTCATGATGCTGACAGTTGGTGTCGGAGAAGTGATTTCCGCCGGTGTGCTTGGTCTAATTCTTTACGGAGCACTTAACAAATATCGAGGAATTATCTTTAAAAAAGCTTTATAGATTTTTCTTATGTAACCTAAAAACGACAGGATCTTCATTTGAACTATTGAAGAACCTGTCGTTTTTATTTCACTTTCTATTTGATATAACCAATAAATGTATTTCCGCTTCCGGAAACCATTCCTTCCATCTCACTGATGGAAACTGTCTGTGACTCTCCATTTTCAGGATCGATATAAGTAATATCATTCTTCGTATATCCTGTCAGAAGAATTGCATGATCTGCACTTGTAAGTGCAATCACCGGGCATCCTCTATTGATCACGTAGAGTACCTGATCCAGCGTACAACCTGTCAGATCTACTTTCTGAGCATCATATGTCTTCATATAGCGCTCACATGCTTCAAGGGATGTCTCTTCTCCTTCTTTCGAAAGAGCAACATCCTCTATCGAATACGCAAGATCTCGATTGCCTTTCTCCCAGACATATTTCTGGTCAGAAGAGATCACAACTCCTGAAATCTGCTGTGCTTTCTGAATGGCATAAGAAGCTTTATCGTAAATTCCTGCCAGTTCACCGACCCCATAGACATAGTATTTCACACTTTCGCTTCTATCAGCAAGAACCATCTCAAGTTCGTTCTTTGATGCCAGCTGATTCGGTCGGATCACTTTCACACTCTTATCTCCTGCTCCCTCTGCAAATGTAATCCGCATCTGTTTTTCCATCAGTGCTGTTGTATATACTTCTGTTTTAATCGCTGTATCTTTGCGTTCCTCATTATTCGTAATAAACTCCTGTGAAGTAACGTTGTAAATATCCCCGCTTTTCTCTACACGATTCAGTGTTACCATATTATCATCAATTAAAATATCAGAAATATAAATGCCTTTATCAACAAAGGAATAGCTGGCAACTTTTTTGTTCTTAGAATTACGGATTTCCAGTTCATACATTGGAGTGATCGATTCTCCGGAAGCTTTCTTTCCTGCGTCCTCGGATTTCATTTTTCCATAAATAAAGTCACTATTGACAAATCCAAGTGGACTAATTTTTTCTCCGCTTGCTGCCTCAACAGTATTCGTCTCCAGACTGCTTAGATTCATTACCTGAATCACTGTTCCGCCACTCTTATCTCCTTCTGACTGATATGCCATCAGATGTCCATCATCAGAAACCGCATATTGTCCTTCTTTAAGATTCTCTGCAAGTGTTGTCTGTTTATTCTTTTTCAGATCTACCTGATACAAAGTTCCGTCTGCCAAAACATATAACTGCTCTTCCGCATGATTATAATAAACCATCTTGCCAAGCTCATCCGCTGCGATTGCATAGGACTTCTTACTTGGTATAAATGCTTTCTCCTGGATCAAATTTCTCTCTACATCAAAATAATAGATTCCGACACCGACTTCTCCTTCATGTTCGCCACGATTCATATATCCATACACAGCAAATGCAAGATTACCACTGTTGTCCATACTGATGATACGAACTGCATGTTGATCATTCAGATTCCTTTCATCTGTCGTATCTGCATCTGCAAATCCGAAAATATTTAATAATTCATTCGAACTCTTATTGTACATCCAAAGGTTTCTGGACTCCACAAATGCTGCAATCGTTTCTTTCTCATTTGTCTCATACGGAACATCCGAAGGTGTAACGCCGAGCAGAATTCCGTTTTCATCGATCACACTTCTGTTCTCACTGAATACTTCCTGCATATCACGATTGTAATCCAACAGGTAAATTGTAGTTCCTGCGATTCTCACACGGAAAAATTCTTTAATATCATAAACTGCATTTTCACCGGCATCATCCACACAGGAAACTCTGTAATTCGCAAGAAGAGAGGTATACACACTATTACTTTCCTTTATACTCCAACGCACATCACCAAGCAACTGTGGTTGCATAGTCCCCCACTGAATATGAGAAATATCTGAATGGATATTGACTGTCTGATAAGTTGTATTATCACTCTCATCTCCAGGTTCCAGATAAATATTCAATGAATCTACATCCGTCTTATTAAATGCTTTCGTATGAAAATCCTGTGCAAATGTAAGACATTGTGATGCTGTAATATCATCTGCTTTCTCAATTCTTGTATAAAAATTAACTTTCCTTGTCTCTTTCTCCTCGCCGATCACAAGCGAAACCTGAAGTACTGCCTCCTGGATCTTATCTCCAAGTGATTTCCCCAGCTTTAATGTGACATCTTCGCTTTCTGCAGACTTTAGAGTTCCTTTATCATATGTCTCTGTTCCATCCAGAGAATATACACTGTAACTGATCTCCCGGATCTGGTTATCATTTTTCTCAATCTGCATCTTCAATGTACCATCACTCTCTAATGGTGTAATGGTATCTCGCATTGCAGCAATATCCATATCATCTACATAACCAGACAACGCATTTATCTTCTGTCCCCCCATCATAAATGAGACTCTAGGTAACGTGGCATCTCCCATATCCACAACCTGATCATCATTTCCACGGTTCAGTATCACATTACTGATCACCAGCACAGCCGCAAAAAGAACAACCAGTGCGGCAATCTTTATTACCCTTTTTTTCATTATTTATCTCCCTTTTGCTCTGCCAAAAGCATACCTAATGTTGGCTGAATCTTCAAAAATCTTTCACAATCCTCTGCCTCTTTTCTGCTCTTTGCTGCAGGACTCCCCTTTTTCACTGCACGCAGCAGAATATTCTTCGGCGTATGCTCCATATCAATAAATTCTAATACCTGAGTTTCATATCCCTCACTTTCCAGACGCTTTGCTCTAAGTCCATCTGTCACAAGTGCTGCAAAACGCTCTCGCAACAATCCATAATCCATAATTGGTCCGAGCACTTCTTCCATGGAAGCTAGTTGATTTCCCAGCATTTCTGAAACTTCCATAACTTCCGTCTTCGATTTCATCTTGCCTGAATGCAGATTTCTCTGCTTTTCAAGCTGCTTGTTCACCTCATGCTGACAACATGGAACAGACAAAATCACTTTCGCATTCCAGCCAACCGCTTTCGCAAGTGCATAATCTGTAGCTGTATCACACGCATGAAGCGTCACAACCATGTCAACCTGATCCACACCTTCATAATCCGCAATATCTCCAACAAGGAATGTCAACTTCTCATATCCATACTTCTTTGCCAGTTCATTACAATGCAGAATCACATCTGTCTTCAGATCTAATCCGATAATACGAATATCATATCCTTTTAACTCGTGTAAATAATAATACATTGCAAATGTAAGATATGATTTTCCACATCCAAAGTCCAGAAGTGTAAGCTCTCTGTCCTTGTCAAGCTGCGGCAGAATGTCCTCAACAAATTCCAGAAAACGATTGATCTGACGGAACTTATCCATCTTCGTCCGCACAATCTTTCCATCCTGTGTCATAACTCCAAGATCCTGAAGAAACGGAACCACAATCCCTTCTTCCAAAATATATTTTTTCTTCCTGTTATGAGACAGATCCGCAGCTTTCGCCTGCACCTTCTTGCGCTTTCTCTTAATCGTTGCTTTCCCTTTCTTACTGATCAATACCGTGATATCCTCACTCACCGTCTCAACCTGAACCTGACGAAACTCTTCCAACAATTTCGCAAGCTCATCCTTCGTCTCTTCTACCGTCAGATTCTTATGAAATGCCTGCGTCTTTGTGAAAGACTCTAACTGAAATAAAAGCTCCCCCTTCTGTTCCATCGGTCGAAGCTTTGCCTTAACTACATTATCCTTTACTCGCGGGTTACTAAACACCGCACGAATAAACTCTCTATTCAAAATCCCAGCTAAAAACTGTATGATTTCTTCCATATAAATGACCTCTTTTTCTTCTATAATAAGTAGAATCTCGAAAGACTCTTCTTACTATTTTGCAGAATAAAAAGGGAGATGTCAAGGGATATAGGGGACGAAATAAAGATTTATCGTAGGGATTCTTTTTCGAGTGAGGACGAAAACTGAAAATATTATTTTAGAAAATCGCTTGTTAGAAGAATGGTACAGGAACGCCGACTCAGGGTTACGCATACTGTTCATACTAGGAAAAACAACAGACTGCTAAAAGCAAAGAAAGGATTGACAAACTCGCTGCCGCTCAGACAGCTGTCAATCCTTTCTTTAACGCAATCTATTGTTTTTCAAGTATGAGCAAGCATGCTCCACATTCGTCTTCGTCCCTGTACCATCCTTCTAACATGAAACTTCTCGGACTTCATATTTTCTGTTTTCTGTTTATTGAAAAAGATGAATTCCTACGACAAATTTTATTAAATACAAACATGTTTGAGATATGGATATCATTCTATAGAATATCCGGTGCGTCTGCTTCTCAAGTAGAGTTCTTCTTTCGAGAAAGTAGAAATCAGATAGCGACGAAAAATCTACTGATAGACAGATGTTGAGGGATTGATTCAGGTGACTGTTCTGTGTGCTTGGAAAGACTTAAAAAACGAAAGGTTACATTAAAGCAATGTGAGGCAGCTGTCTGAAGCGGCAGCGAGTTTGCCGAGCATTGCTTTGTTTTTAGTAATCTTTCGTTTTTCTTAGTCTTTCCTGCATACAGAACCCGAAGCCTGAAGCAATCCCTCAATGTCTGTCTATTAGAAGAAACTTTATAAGCGCTATCTGATTTCGTCCGCACTCGAAAAAGAATCCCTACGATAAATCTTTACTTTGCAAAAAGCTCTTTCTCCCATTCTTCTTGCTCCAGCAAAAATCCTTTTTCTTCCAGTGCTTCTTGAATCATATCCAATGTCTTTTCACTATCCGCTTCTACCACATGATAATGGTAATCGGATGTGATATTTTTCAGCGGAGTAGACTTTCCACTTCGGATGTCATCTATGAACTCTACTGCATTTCGTCTGGAATTAATATTAAGTGATGCTTCCATATGACCGTAGACTCTGTGATTCACCATCACATTACGAACTCTTCCGCCCAGATCGACGATTGTATAGAGTTCATCTTCAACCTGGTCATCGGTATGTTTCACTTTGAAGATTCTTTCTACTAAATGTGATTCGTGCAAAATATATCCTCTGTTTGTAGATATAATGTCATGTCCTGCGGCACGGATGAGTGCGATATCCTGCACGATCACCTGACGGCTTACTTCATACTGTGCAGCCAATGCCTTTCCCGGCACCGGTGCTGAGCTTGTCTTTATCTGATTTATAATGGCAGTTCTTCTTTCTGGTCCTGTCATCATGCCTCTTCCTTTCTAAATTGAAATCCATACTAATAATTGTTCTTTAACAATTATATCACTTTTACTCTACAGCATGAAGGTTTTTCATCGAGATATCAAGAATCGGAGCGGAATGTGTCAGGGCTCCACTGGAAATATAGTCTACGCCAAGAGCTGTCAGGCGTCCGATGTTCTCTTTTGTTACATTTCCGGAACACTCCGTCTCCGCTCTTCCGTCAATGATCTTGATTGCTTCCTGCATTTCTTCTGTTGACATGTTATCGAGCATGATGATATCTGCTCCGGCTTCTACTGCCTCTTTTACCATCTCAAGGTTCTCAACTTCTACTTCGATCTTTCTTACAAACGGTGCGTAGTCTTTTGCCATCTCTACAGCTTTCTTTACGCTTCCTGCAGCTCCGATGTGATTGTCTTTCAGGAGTACTCCATCAGAAAGATTATATCTGTGGTTATAACCGCCACCAACACGAACTGCATATTTCTCGAAGATTCTCATATTAGGTGTTGTTTTTCTTGTATCAAGAAGTTTTGTTTTGCTTCCTTCAAGAAGTCCTGCAACGGAATGTGTATAAGTTGCGATTCCACTCATTCTCTGAAGGTAGTTCAGTGCTACACGCTCACCGGAAAGAAGTACGCGGATATCTCCTGTTACTTTTCCCATCAACTGACCGTTCTTTACTTCGTCTCCGTCTTTGCAGTAAAGTTCTGTCTTTGTATCTGCATCTAACAGTTCAAATACTCTGCGGTAAACTTCCAGTCCGGCAATTACACCGTCCTGTTTACAGATCAGTTCTACTTCACCTCTTACATAATCTTTCATAACTGAATTTGTTGTTACGTCTTCGCTTGAAATATCTTCTTTGAGTGCTTCAAGGATCAAATGATCTGCCTGAAGTGTCATTGTAATTTCGTTCATCTTTATATCTCCTGTCCCTGTCTCTATATTCTTTCTCTACTCTTCTCTTAACTTTTTTTTTTCAGCATAGATTAATATTATATCACTATTATTATGCCAATTCACGTACTTTTACTTCATTCTCTGTACCTGAGATTTTATTTGCTGCACGTTTGGCAAATACAAGGCTTTCCAGAAGTGAATTACTTGCCAGACGGTTCGCACCATGTACACCATTACAGCTTGTCTCTCCTACTGCATATAAATGTTCCATGGATGTTTTGCTGTCTGAGTCAACCCATACACCACCCATGAAATAATGCTGTGCCGGAACAACCGGGATACATTCTTTTGTCACATCATATCCCTCTTCCAGACAATGTTGATAAATGTTCGGGAAATGACCCATGATGGTTTCTTTTCCAAGTTTTTCCATGGACAGCCAGACATGATCTGTGCCTTCCTTTTCCATCTCTTCTCTGATTGCCTTGGTCACAACATCTCTTGGAAGAAGTTCATTTACAAAACGTTCTTTCTTACTGTTAAGAAGAACTGCACCTTCTCCACGGACAGACTCTGAAATAAGAAAGCGTCTTCCTGGTTTCTTGGAATACAATGTTGTTGGATGGATCTGTACATAATCTAAATGTTCTAAACGGATTCCGTGTTTTTCGGAAATAGTAAGTGCATCTCCTGTCAGATGTGGGAAATTTGTGGAATGCTTATAGCGTCCACCGATTCCACCGCTTGCCCAGATTGTATTCTCTGTATGGATTTCGAATTCATTTCCGTCTTTATCCTGTGCAATGATTCCTTTACATTCATCATTTTCCACAATGATATCTGTCATCGTTGTATATTCAAGCAATGTTACATTAGAAAGCTGCTTTACCTGTGCAAGCAGTTTACTTGTGATTTCTTTTCCTGTAATATCTGCATGAAACAGAATTCTCGGACGTGAATGTGCTCCCTCACGAGTAAATGCATAAATATCCTGAATCTCTGTCTTTTCACCACCGTTGTCTGCGGCTTCATTTCCAGACTCATCTGCCTCCTGTTTTTGGAAATCTACACCATAGCCAATCAGGTCATGAATGATCTCTCTTGAGCTGCGGATCATAAGATCTACAGATTCTTTTCTGTTCTCATAATGTCCCGCTTTCATTGTATCTTCAAAATAACTGTCATAGTCATCTTTGTCATGCAGCATGCAGATTCCTCCCTGAGCCAGGAATGAATCACTGCTCTCTAAATCTGACTTTGTAATCATAATGATCTTCTGATCTCTCGGAAGACTCAGTGCGCTGAAAAGCCCTCCGACACCTGTTCCGACAATGACTACATCTGCTTCCATTTTCATAATAAATATCTCCATTCCGACAGCATTAGTCGATTTGATCTGTATTTTCTATAATCTTCGATTGCTGTCAATCCTATCTGCCCTCTGTTTACTTGGCCAGTTCTAACATTCTCTCTAACGGTTTCTTAGATTCTTCACGAAGCTTATCGTCTACAAAAACTTCATTCTCGCCTGTCTTTAATACATGAAGCACTTTCTCAAGTGTAACCTTCTTCATATTTCTGCAGATCGGCGTTGTCTCTGTAAAGTAAAATTTCTTCTCAGGATTTCTCTTCTGAAGTTCATACAAAACACCACTCTCTGTACAGATGATAAATTCTTTCGCGTCTGATTTTCCTGCCTGCGCAATAATTTCTGAAGTACTTCCGACAAAATCAGAAAGTTCCAGAACCTTTGCCGGACATTCTGGATGAGAAAGAACCTCTGCTTCCGGATGTGCTGCTTTCGCTTCCTGAATCTCTTCAACCTCCATGTATTCGTGTACGATACAGAAGCCTTCATTATATATGAAGTTCTTTTCCGGAACCAATCCTGCAATATAATGCGCAAGGTTACGATCCGGTATAAAGAAAATATTTTTATTCGGAAGTGCTTTTACAATCTTCACTGCATTGGATGAAGTTACACAGACATCAGAATGTCTTTTCAGTTCTGCTGTTGAATTAATGTAGCAGACAACTGCAAGATCATCATACTCTGAACGAATCTTCTCGATTGTCTCCGCAGATGCCATATGTGCCATTGGACAATCTGCTGCCATATCCGGCATAAGCACTGTTTTCTCAGGATTCAGGATCTTTGCACTCTCGCCCATGAATGAAACACCGCAGAATACGATTGTCTTCTCTTTCAGACCAACCGCAACTTTGCTTAAGTAGAAAGAATCTCCCACATAGTCTGCAATCTCCTGAACTTCCGGTCTTACATAATAATGCGCCAGAATTACGGCATTTTTTTCTTTCTTTAACTGTTCTATCTCTTCTCTGATCGTCATAGCACGTACCTCTCTTATTCTCTCCTGACATAAAATTCTGCTGTAACACACTTTCATGTCTATTGCTCTGTTGATTTATTCTTGCCCATTATAGCACTGTCGTTTACAAGTGACAAGACACTTGTTTTACAAAAACTTTACACCAAGAGGATTTCTTTTGTGAAAAATGTAACATTTTATATGACATCGTTCTTTTTGTGGGGAAATGATGAGGGAATTACCTCTATAAATTGCCGGGAAATAAAGATTTATCGTAGAAATCGTTTCGGATATACGGACGAAAACAGGGACTATGAGGTAAATGTAAGTATAGTTTTATGTTAGAAGATGGGAGCAGGAACGCTGACTCAGGGTTACGCACGCTGCTCATACTAAGAAAAACAACAGACTGCTAAAAACAAAGAAAGGATTGACAAACTCGCTGCCGCTCAGACAGCTGTCAATTCTTTCTTTAACGCAATCTATCGTTTTTTAAGTATGAGCAAGCATGCTCCACATTCGTCTTCGTCCCTGCCCCATCTTCTAACATGAAATTTCTTCAACCTCATAGCCCTTGTTTTCTGTTTATTGAAAAAGATAAACTTCTACGCTAAATTTTATTAAATACTAACACGTTCGAGAGATGGCTATCATTCTATAGAATGTCCGGTGCGTTTTCGTCTCAAGTAGAGTTCTTCTTTCGAGAGAGTAGAAATCAGCTAGCGACGAAAAAGTCTACCGATAGACAGACATTGAGGGATTGATTCAGGTGACTGTTCTGTGTGCTTGGAAAGTCTTGAAAAACGGAAGGTTACGTTAAAGCAATGCGAGGCAACTGTCTGAAGCGGCAGCGAGTTTGCCGAGCATTGCTTTGTTTTTAGTAATCTTTCGTTTTTCTTAGTCTTTCCTATATACAGAACCCGGAGCCTGCATCAATCCCTCAATGTCTGTTAGAAGAAACTTTATAAGCGCTATCTGATTTCGTCCGAACTCGAAAAAGAATCCCTACGATAAATCTTTATTTTCTCAACTGCCAGAACGCCACTGCACTTGCTGCTGCCACATTCAGAGAATCCACACCATGTGACATTGGAATCTTCACAGTATAATCGCAAGCTTTGATTGTCTCCTGCATAAGTCCATCCCCCTCGGTTCCAAGAATCACTGCCAGTTTTTCTTCGCTCATAAGTTGCGGATCGTCAATACTTACGGAATCATCTGTCAATGCAAGTGCTGCTGTCTTATATCCAAGTGCTTTCAAGTTCTCAATCGCCTGAACCGGCCAGATTTCTTTCCTATCGCATCTGCGTTCTTTATCATCCTGAATAAATGTCCATGGAATCTGAAACACCGTTCCCATACTCACTCTGGATGCTCTTCGATACAATGGATTGCTGCATCCTGAAGTCAGTAATACTGCATCCATATGCATCGCTGCTGCCGAACGAAAGATTGCTCCGACATTCGTTGGATTCATCACGTCTTCCAGAATGGCAATCCTGTTCTTTCCCTCGCAAAGTTTCCTGAAATCTTCCAGTGGTCGGCGTTTCAATGCACAAAGCATTCCTCTCGTCAGCTTAAATCCTGTCAATTGCGTAAGGACATCAAACTCGGCTGTAAAAATAGAAGTGCCTGTATTCTCAAATCTTGCAAGAACTTCCTGCGTCTCTTCATTTTCTTCCATCTGTTTCTTTTCAACCAAAACAGATATTGGAATATATCCGGCATCCAACGCCCGTCCAATCACTTTTGGACTTTCTGCAATAAAAAGTCCATCTTCCGGGCAGTCTTTATTCAGAAGTTGTGCTTCCGTATAACGTGCGTAGACGTCCAGTTCCGGTGCGTTAAAGTTGTTGATTTCTATAATATTTAACATATTCTCTCCACTTATTACTTATATTTTCCAATCAATTCTCTATAAAAATCCACCGCCAGATGAATCTTTTCCACAGATATATTTTCATTTTCTCCGTGCACAGATGCGTATTGCTGTTTATCTATATCGATTGGAGCGAATCGAATCACGGCACCGCCTTCATCCACGATCCACTCAAAGCTGATCTGATTCTCTTTGAAATAGTCGAGTGCCAAAGCATTTTCCGATTCCATGATCTCCACACATTGCAATATCACATAATCTTACAATCTCTTCGTCACTACATCCGGCTTTCTGCCTCGTCCACCAAGAGATAAAGCCAGAACGCACGGTGCTCTAAAAGCTCTCTGATCTTGACTACAAACTTGTTTTTGATCTTTGGTTCATTCACAATTTTTGACATAATTTTTCCCCCTGTCTGTCGATAAAATTCCTGTTACTATTTTATCATACACACAGGGGGGAATAAAGATTAAAACACATATTAAATGATACCGTGATCCTTCGCCAATGCTTTAATACTGCGATCATAAGTTGCTTCTGCTTCTTTCGAAAAAAAACATCCCGGCACGCCTTCATTGTGATCACGATGATGAGCTACACAGGCACAACATTTCCCGTGACGCGGACAATCGTATGTACAGGGACAATTCCGTTTATTGTCACATTTAATCTCCATAGTTCATCTCTCCTTTTTCTCCTCTTCCGAAACCTTTCATACAGTTCACCATTTTTCCTATAAATGTCAACATCTATCTGAAAGTTTCTAATTAACATTAATACTAAAAGAAACACGCAGAAAAAGTGCTTTCTTTCGTGAAACAGCACTTTTTCTGCGTGAAATAATAAAATTTTATGCATGCGTCATATATGTAAAATAACTATTTTTTATTTCTCCATATCTACTTTGAGAAATTGGTATTCTCTCCCCATCTGTCAGCAACAACTCACGGGCTGTCAGCTGACGGATAAAGTCCATATTAACAATATACGCTCTATGCGGCCTGACAAAGACCGAAAAATTCTTTAGTTCCTCCATCAATTCCGACAAAGTTGCTGATGCCTCTAACATAGAACCGTCTGACAAAGTACATACCTGATTATGATTAAAGCTCTCAACACACATCAGTTCGCAAATTGATATACGGTGAATTCCATCTTTTAACTTCAACAAAAGAGAGGGATTATTTTCTGGTGACAATCGATGAATACAGTCAAGTACCGCATCCTCAAAAGCAGATTGGTTCACGGGTTTTATCAAATATCCAGAGGCTTTTACGCTAAAAGCTTCCACGGCATATTCTTTAGAAACAGTCAGAAATAAAATTTCTGCTCTCTCTTTTCGCTCCCGAATCCGTCTGGCCAACGTTACACCTGTCATATGTGGCATAACGACATCCAATAAATACAGGTCAAACCCACCTGTTTTTTCTATCTCATCCAATAAATCATATGGTGAACTGTAAGCCTGTATCTGTATAGGCATTTCCGGGTGTTGTTCTGAAAATCTGACAGCCAGTTCCTGAACTCGACTGATATCTTTTTGGTTGTCATCACATATACCTATGTGCAGCACACCCCTCACCTCGCTTTTACCTATAATGTGTGTAACTGTTCAGAGCCAAGCAAAATTTCAAAAAAAGGTATAAAATGCTTGCATTTTTTAGACTGTTTTTGAAATTTTATTTGGCGGATACGCCACACCTCCGAAATGCGTAGCATTTTGGAGGTTGGCTCTGAATAGTTACTAATATGTAAAAGCATATCATAAAAGGGCGAAATCCTCAACCATGCAGCAACATGAGTTTTGCTCATTTTTGCTCATTTTAAATAATCGCCAGTAGAACCGTTCCTGCTGTAATCAACAAAACACCTGCCGCTGCCTTTATCTCTTTCTGTTTTCCGGTAACAAACACCATGAGCCACGCCATCAGCAGCACTACCGTGGTACGGATTGCCGTACCGAGATTGGAATCAATCCCTTCGATTCCAATCGACAATACGGATACTATTTTTGTCCCTGTAATCCCTTCACGAAGGAATACATCCGAATCCGTTTTCTTAATTCCACATTTTGCCAAAACCGCTGTGATTCCCGCAAAAAAGGAAGAATCTATTGCATAAAATATCCACATACTTCACATCTCCCTAAAACTTCCAGCTTCCACAACGCAGATAAATGTATCAGGTTGTAGATCATACGTCATGTAATTCACTTGTTTATGGCAATTATCACAGCCTCATAAGGACGCAATATATTTCCTTCTCTGTCGTCCTCATAATTCCGGATCC